>JGI24025J20009_10000270_pt1 | contig 40588 bp, 41 predicted proteins | sample Cruoilmetagenom3_FD_20009 | JGI IMG/M metagenome (IMG submission 20009) | reverse complement strand
GGCGGCACAACGGTTGGGCGGTTTAGTGTCTGCGTGTTGCGAAAACTGCAACGGAATTTCAATATACATTAGCGCGATAAACCCACGGGATGGAAAGTCCCGCCTCGCTCAGTGCCACCCCTTATACGCGCAAATAGTTAACAAACCGTGCAACCGCCGAGCCGAAGGCGAGGCCACGCCCAACGGGAGGGGTTTCGTTTTGCGTGCAAAACGACGCCCCGACGGGCGGGAGCTTCCCCTTATAAGGTAGTCGGCGGACGAAAAACCGATTGCAGCACTTCAAGCGACTTTAGAAGCTAGTGTTACAGCTTTTTCATCAAGCCCTTGAACTACAGAGTGCATGGATTTTTCCATCATTCGGCGTAACATAACCAAATTCATAAGCGCCCCTAGTGGGCCGAATTTTGGCGTATATTCTATGCCCATAATCAATATCGCCCCCGCTCCATCGGGTTCCACGCTAAGAGTTGCGAATGTGTTCTTGAGGGGCATGGTGCCTTCGTAAATTGATACGGTATAGGATTTGCCTTCTTGCCAATCCGTAATCCTTTCACGGATATAGTTTTTCCGTCTGTCAGATTGCATTGCCTGACCGCCCCGACACCGCGATCAGAGCTGCCATTTAGAATGGTACGAATCCCTGACGCCCGGATTAAAGAAATCAATGTTGGCAAAATCGGCGAGCAGATCCCAACAAGCCGCTGGGCCAGCTTTTGTCTTGCGTGTTACGGATATATTTGTCATATGTACCTCCTGAGAACGACCGTTCTCTGTCAAGTCGAAGGTGAGTTATGAACGCAGAAGAGCAAGTAGAGAAAGCTCTGGATCTTTTTTGGAATCACGGCGTGGCCGATACGTCCTATGCTGATTTGGTGCGTCACACAGGGTTGAGCCGCAAGGCGTTGTATTCTGTTTGGGCAGACAAAACAGAACTGGTTCATGATACGATTCAGCTATATCGCGGACGGGTGTTAGGGGGGATAATCGCGTTTCTGGAGCCTCCGTCTTTTTCAAAGCTGGGAGAGTTCTGGGACGTTATGGAAGCTTCTATTAACACCCCGGAGTGGATCGGATGCTATCTGTTCCGCTCGGCCACGGGCGAGTTGCGGGATGATCCCGTAATCGTCGCTACTTTTGAAGAATACGTCTTGGCTCTGAAAAACCGGTTTAAAACGGCGATGACAACAGCAAAAGCGAACGGGGATTTACCTGAATCCTTTGACGCCGATATCGCCGCTTGGCAAGCCGTATCAATATTATCACTAATGTCGGCGTTCGGCGGTCAGAGCGGTTACGGTCCGAACGTAAAGGCGCTTCTGGATACCGGTCGGCGCACCTGTGGCATCACGCCATAAAAAAACGGCGACGCCGGAGGGAGGATCCAGCATCGCCGTTTGTGTATGCAGAGTGAGGGAGGATCACTCAGGCATGGTAATTCTTATTGGCCGTACACGGCTTCGCGTGCGACGCGGTGTAGGTCGCCGCGGTACATGCCGAGGTCGGCCAGTTCGCGGTTGGACAAACCCTTAAGTTCGTCGAGAGTTTTCTGATACAGGCGGTGGTCAGCGAACGACTGGCGCAGGCCAGCGAAATAATCCGAGACGCGTCCCAGAAGTTGTGTCGAAACACCGGTGTTTACAGATACGTATGCCATTTTCGTCTTCCTTACGTGCAATCGGACCGCGTATCGATCCGCTCTTGCTGCAATGCAATATAAGGCACTTCGCAACTGCAGCAATAGATAGATCGGCAAGCCTGTTATGCACTGGACGCATAACTAATCGTTTAAAGGAAACATCTGGTCAAATCTGGAAATCGGGCATAGGGATAGACCATGAACCTTTCCGCCCTGAAATCCCCCGGATACCGGCTGTACCTGATCGGCAATGTATTTGGCATGAATGCCAACTGGATAGTGCGTCTGGTGATCGGTTGGCTGGCGTGGGATTTGACCAAGTCTCCCAGTTTCGTTGGTTTCGTCAGCTTTCTCAGTTTCTCGCCGGTTTTGCTGGCCGGCCCGTTCTTTGGCGTCATAACCGACAGGGTAGAGCTGCGAACCGCTATGCTGTTTGTGCAATTCACCGTCGCAGGCTTGGCGGCGCTACTGCTTGGCGTTCTGGCCATGGACGCCATGTCACCGCATTTTCTGGCTATCTATGCACTTGTACTTGGCACGGCTTTGTCCGCCTACCAACCCATTCGCCTGTCGCTTGGTCCACGTTTGGTGCGACCCGAGAGGATATCCTCGGTCGTCGGTCTAGGGGCGTTGAATTTCAACATCAGCCGCCTGACCGGCCCCGCTATCGCCGGCATTATGATCGCGAAATATGGTGTGATCGCGACGATGCTGACCGCGAGCCTGCTTTATATCCCCTTCTTGATTATCCTGTCGCGCCTGCGCCCCCGCCCCAAAATCGAACAGACCGAGTCTCTGCCCTTTTGGCAGTCCTTCCGTCAGGGCTTTGCCTTCATCGGCACCAACCGTCTGATCCTGATCGCGCTGGTTATCACCGGTCTGTTTTCCTTTGTAATTCGGGGGGCCTTGGAGGTTCTGCCGATCATCGCCGACGGTGTCTTTCACAAAGGTGCGGCCGGATTGGGAATGCTGACCGCCGCAGCGGGGGTTGGCGCGGTTATAGCCTCGATTATACAGGTAACAGCGCGGCCACCCGAAAAAGGCCATATCCCCAAGCGCGCCCTTTTTGCAACGTTGCTGGGGGCGATGTTGATGCTGGTTCTAAGCTTTAACGACGACTGGACCGCGTCGGTGGTGATTATCGCGGGCGTCGGTTTTACCAGTACTCTCGTCGGAGTGAACTTCCAGTCAGCGGTTCAGATGCAGTTGGATGACAACATCCGTGGGCGCGTGATGGCGCTATGGATGACTGTTGCAGTTGGCGGCACGTCGCTGGGCGCGCTCGGGATCGGGGTATTGATCGATATATTGGGCTTTCAGATTGCAATGGGCAGTGTCGGTAGTATCAGTCTGGTCGTCTTTGCGATGCTTCTGACGCGGATCTGGCGCTAAAGCCGCCCTGCCAGAAAGTCAGCCACTGGCCCTGTTTGTGGTTGGCCGAAGAAATCCGCTGCCGCAGCTTGCACCAGCAAGCTGCCTCCTCCAAATACGAGAACGTCATCGGCCAGACGTCTGGCCTGCATCAGGTCATGCGTAGCGATCAAAACTTTCACGCCGGAATCGGCAATCAATCTAACGTTCGCTTCCAGTTCTTTGGTCGATGCCGGATCGAGACTGGCCGAGGGCTCGTCGAGCATGATCACCTGTGGGCGCGTCACCAGCGCCCGCGCCAGCGCCATGCGTTGCTTTTCGCCGCCCGACAGGCTTGCCGCCGGGGCAGTTGCACGGTGGGACAGTCGTGCCTGCTCCAATGCGGTCGTAACCCGTGTTTGGCGGTCTGGCTTGGCCACGCCTTGCGCAATCAGCGGGAACTCGACGTTCGCCGTGACCGAGCGGCGCATTAACGGGGCGTTCTGGAACATAAAACTACGGCAACTGCGCGTAGCCTCAGCGGATAGGTCATTCCAAAGCACCGAGCCTTTGGATGGCGTGAATTGCCCGTGCGCCATATACATGAACAGGCTTTTACCCGCACCGTTATGGCCAAGAATTGCCGTGATACCGGAGGTCGCCAGCGTCAGGTTCAGCGGGCCAAGCAGGCGTTTACCGTTGCGCGAAACCTCTGCCTTTTGCAGCATCAGGGATTTAAAGCCACCCTTCATCGCGCCGACTCCTGATACTGTCGCCCGATCTGGCCGACAAAGTAGATCACCGCATTAACGATTATTGCGATCGAGATCAGCACGATGCCCAGCGCCAAGGCCAGCTCCAGATTTCCCTTCGAGGTTTCCAGCGCGATGGTCGTCGTCATCACCCGCGTCAGGCCGTTGATATTGCCGCCAACAATCAGCACGGCACCAACCTCGGCAATCGCACGACCAAATCCGGCGAGCACGGCGGTCGTCACGCCGAAACGTGCGTCCCACAGTAGTGTCTTTAGTTGCAGCAGCGGCCCGACGTCGAGCGAGATCATGAGTTGTTGGTAGTCGCGGCGCAGCGGAATAACCGCCTCGCGGGTTAGGGCCATGATGATCGGGGTTATCAAGACGGTTTGCGCGATAATCATGGCGGTCGGCGTGAACAAAAGGCCGAGCTCTCCCAGTGGACCGGCGCGTGACAACAGCACATAGACGCCAAGGCCAACCACGACCGGCGGCAGTGCCATCATGGCGTTACTGATGACAATCAAAACCTGTTTTCCCGGAAAATCCCAAATCGCCAGCGCCGCACCAAGTGGCGAGCCAATCACGAGGCCGAAGAACACCGCCGAGAGGCTGACACGCAGCGACAAGCTGACAATCGCGATCAGCGCCGGATCGAATCCGGTCATAAGCCCCCATGCTGCGTTTAGTGTTTCCATGCCAACCTTTCCATTTCACAAGGTATTAGGCGCAAATTATTGCCAAAGGAAACCCGCATCACGTGCAATCCACGAAAAAACCGTATGATTTTGATCATCCCGTCACATATCCGGCCTAATTACTGTTGCATATACCCCCTCAATATCGTGAACTGCGCGCCGGAATGACGAGAGTCATCTGCTCAACTAGGGAGAATATTATGAAAAAACTACTTCTCGCGACGGCGGCTTCGACGCTGATCGCTACGTCGGCGTATTCCGGCAGCCACGAAATCAACGTCGGGATCATCCTCGGTTTCACTGGTCCGATTGAATCGCTGACAGCGGACATGGGTCCAGCTGCGGAATTCGCATTTGACGAAGTTAACGCTTCCGGCCTTCTGCTAGGCGGCAAGAATATCGTTGCTGTAAGCGGCGACTCCACATGTATCGACTCCGCTGCTGCGACAGCTGTTGCCGAGCGTCAGATCACTTCGGACAACGTTGCTGCCATCATGGGCGCTGACTGTTCCGGTGTTACTGGTGCGATCGCGAACAACGTTGCAGTTCCTAACGGTGTTGTAATGATTTCGCCTTCCGCGACATCGCCTGCTCTGTCCTCGATCGACGACAACGGCCTGTTCTTCCGTACAGCTCCATCCGACGCTCGTCAGGGTGCGGTTATGGCTGATGTTCTTCAGGACAAAGGCATCACCGAAGTTGCTGTGACATACACAAACAACGACTACGGCAAAGGTCTAGCAGACGCGTTTGAAACTTCCTTCAAAGCGCTTGGCGGAACGATCACTATCTCTGCTGCACACGAAGACGGCAAAGCGGATTACTCTGCCGAGGTTGCTGCACTAGCTTCCGCCGGTGGTGAAATGCTGGCTGTTCTTGGTTATGCTGACCAAGGTGGTAAAGGCATCATCCAGAGCTCGCTTGATACTGGTGCATTCGATACGTTTGTCATGGGCGACGGCATGAAGTCGACATCCCTGATCGACGCAATCGGTGCTGATCTGAACGGCTCCATCGGTACGCAGCCTGGTTCGGCTGGCGAAGGCGCTAAAATGCTGGTCGAAATGCTGACAGGTACAGTTGGCAACCCGGACGGCCCGTTCACTGCTGAAAGCTATGACGCTGCTGCGCTGATCGCACTTGCGATGCAGGCTGGTGGTTCGGCTGACCGCGCTTCGATCGCTGCGAACGTTCTGAACGTTGCAAACGCACCGGGCGAAGTTATTCTTCCGGGTGAACTTGCCAAAGGTTTGCAGATCCTCGCAGACGGTGGTGAAGTGAACTATGAAGGTGCATCCGGCGTAGAATTGATCGGCCCAGGTGAAGCTGCCGGTTCCTACCAAGAGTACGAAATCATTGACGGCGTATTCGAAACACAGCGCATCCGTTAATCGGTTCTTTCAACAAAACAAGGCAGCCCGATGAATTTCGGGCTGCTTTTTCGCATTTAGGGGACAATGGATATGATAAAGGTTGAAAACCTACATATGCATTTTGGCGGGATCAAAGCGGTCAACGGGACCAGCATTGAAATCGCAAAAGGCTCAATAACCGGACTGATTGGACCTAACGGCGCGGGCAAGACCACGCTGTTCAACGTAATTGCCGGACATTACAAGCCAACTTCGGGGACGGTCTATCTGGATGGTGAAGATATCACCGGCCTGACACCGCACGAACTGTTTGGTAAAGGGTTGCTGCGGACCTTCCAAATCGCACATGAATTCTCGACCTTGACCGTTCGCGAGAACCTGATGATGGTGCCCGGTACACAGTCAGGCGAAACGCTATGGAACGCATGGTTCAAAAGCGCCGCAGTGCGCGAGCAAGAAGCCGAAGTCGCGCGTAAAGCCGACGAGGTTATCGAATTTCTGGAAATCAGCCACGTGGCCGATGAACTGGCAGGGAACCTTTCCGGTGGCCAGAAAAAGCTGCTGGAACTGGGTCGCACCATGATGGTGGACGCCAAAATTGTGTTTCTGGACGAGGTCGGCGCGGGCGTTAACCGCACTTTGTTGAACACCATCGGCGATGCGATTTTTCGCCTGAACCAAGAACGCGGATACACCTTCTGCATGATCGAACACGACATGGATTTCATCGGGCGTCTGTGTGACCCAGTAATCTGCATGGCCGAGGGGCAAGTTCTGGCCGAAGGCACCGTAGACGAGGTCAAAAACAACGAGGCCGTGATCGAGGCATATCTTGGCACTGGTCTGAAAAACAAAACCGTGGGGGCTGCAACATGAGCTATCTTAGCGGTGAAAACATGACTGGCGGGTACGGCGGTGCGGATATCCTGCACGACTGTACCATTGCGGTTGAAAAAGGCGAGATCGCCGTGATTGTTGGCCCGAACGGCGCTGGTAAATCCACCGCGATGAAGGCCGTGTTCGGAATGCTGAACATTCATACCGGCCGTGTGATGCTGGACGGGACGGATATTTCCGACCTCTCCCCGCAAGACCGTGTGAAGGCGGGTATGGGATTTGTGCCGCAGAACAATAACGTGTTCACAAGCATGACGGTACAAGAGAACCTCGAAATGGGGGCTTACATTCGGCATGACGATTTTTCCGGCACGATGGAACAGGTGTTTGAACTGTTCCCGATCCTTAAGGAAAAGCGCCACCAACACGCAGGCGAGCTTTCAGGTGGTCAGCGCCAACAAGTCGCCGTTGGCCGTGCGCTGATGACCCAACCGAAGGTTTTGATGCTGGATGAACCCACCGCTGGCGTTTCGCCCATCGTCATGGACGAGCTGTTCGACCGCATTATCGAGGTTGCCAAGACAGGCATCGCCATTCTGATGGTCGAACAAAACGCCCGCCAAGCGCTGAACATCGCCGACAAGGGCTATGTTCTGGTGCAGGGGCGCAACCGTTTCACAGACACCGGCGAGGCGCTTGCTGGCGAACCCCGAAGTCCGCAAATCTTTCTTGGGGGGTTGAGCAATGGAAGATATTCTTAACGCTTTTATCCTACTTTCAAATTTCGTTCTGATTCCAGCGACCGCGTACGGCGCACAGCTTGCGCTTGGTGCGCTTGGGGTGACGTTGATCTTCGGAATCCTGCGGTTCTCGAACGAACTTCGCGCATGGCGATACGATGGCCTTCGGGACGATGGTCACGATTTTGGTGACATGGTTGTTCCAGTCGATGGGCCTATCTATTTCACCTCTACCGACGGCATTGCTGGCGCTGCCTTTCGGTATTCTCGCAACGGTGGGGATGCTGCTGGCGACGGACCGTCTGGTCTACAAATTCTATCGCAAACAACGAAGTGCGCCGATTGTGTTCGTTATGGCCTCGGTCGGGGTGATGTTTGTGATGAACGGTATCGTGCGGTTCATCATCGGACCGGACGACCAGAACTTCAACGACGGAGAGCGGTTTATCATTAAGGCGCGGGACTTCAAGGCGGCTACTGGTCTGTCCGAAGGGCTGACAATCAAGGTTTCGCAAGGCTTGACGGTAGGAATTGCGATTATCGTTGTGATCGCGCTGTTCTGGTTCTTGCAGAAATCCCGCACGGGTAAAGCCATGCGGGCGTTCTCGGATAACGAGGATCTGGCGCTGTTGTCCGGTATCTCGCCAGAGAAGGTTGTGATGATCACGTGGATTATTGCTGCGGCATTGGCGACGATTGCAGGTACGCTTTACGGGTTGGACAAAAGCTTCAAACCGTTCACCTACTTCCAGCTGCTTCTGCCGATATTTGCTGCCGCGATTGTTGGCGGTATTGGAAATCCGCTCGGGGCGATTGCAGGCGGGTTCGTGGTGGCGTTTTCCGAAGTCACAATCACCTATGCCTACAAGAAATTTCTAAGATACCTCCTGCCCGAAAATCTGGAGCCGGACAGTTTGGTGCAACTACTATCCACCGACTATAAGTTCGCGGTTTCCTTCGTGATTTTGGTTCTGGTGTTGCTGATAAGACCGACAGGTATATTCAAGGGGAAAGTACTATGAACCGGAATGTCCTTTTATTTGCCGGCATGTTTGCATTGCTGGCCATCGTCGGTTTCGGACAGAGCTGGTCTGTGGCTTTGTCGATCTTCAACCTGTGCCTGATCTCGGCGATTATGGCATTGGGTGTGAATATCCAGTGGGGTTATGCGGGACTGTTTAACGTCGGTATCATGGGCTTTGCGGCGCTTGGCGGCGTGGCGGCGGTGCTTGTGTCCAAACCTCCGGTAACCGAAGCATGGAGTGCTGGAGCGGCCGGAATCGGGTTAGCGCTTGTGGCGCTGGGAGTCACTATTGCGGCAACGATCTATGTTCGGCGTAAGCTGGCTGGGCGTCTTCGGACCTTGGCGACCTTGGCGACTGTGGTTGTCGGTTTCTTCGTCGTGCGCGGTATCTTCGATCCTGCCGTCGAGGCGATCGAGAACGTTGACCCTGCGCTGACGGGTTACCTAGGTGGGCTTGGTTTACCGATTATTGTTTCATGGCCGGTGGGTGGCTTGTTTGCCGCCGGTGCGGCGTGGCTGGTGGGTAAAATCGCGCTTGGGCTACGGTCGGATTATCTGGCAATCGCGACGTTGGGTATTTCGGAAATCCTGATTGCGATCATGAAAAACGAAGACTGGTTGACGCGCGGCGTGAAAAACGTTTCCGGTCTGTCACGGCCGGTGCCTCGTGAAATCGAGTTGCAAAACTCGGACTGGTTTATTTCGTTGGCGGATACGCTGGGTGCAAATGTAGTTACATTCAGCTCTATCTTCGTGAAATTGTCTTACGGTGTACTGTTTACCATCGTCCTGCTGATCATATTATGGCTGTCAGAGAAGGCGCTAAAATCACCGTGGGGCCGTATGATGCGCGCCATACGTGACAACCGTGATGCAGCCGAAGCGATGGGCAAAGACGTAACCCGTCGCCATCTGCAGGTGTTCGTTCTGGGCTCGGCAGTTGTGGGTATCGCGGGTGCGATGCTGACAACGCTGGACGGGCAGTTCACGCCCGGAACCTATAACCCGCTGCGCTATACCTTCCTGATCTGGGTGATGGTGATTGTCGGTGGATCCGGCAATAACTGGGGTTCGGTTCTGGGCGGCTTCCTGATCTGGTTCGTCTGGATCGAAGCCGAACCTGCCAGTGCATGGTTAATGAATGCCGTCACATCGGGCATGTACGAGGAAAGCGCGTTGCGCCAACATCTGGTCGAATCCGCGCCACATATGCGTTTGGTAGTGATGGGTCTGATCTTGTTACTGGTGCTTAGGTTCAGCCCGCGCGGATTGATACCGGAACGAGGTGGGCGTTAGCGCCCCCCTAAGGCCGATTACTCGACAAGTCGGAATTGCGAGGCCATACCTTCGTTGCGGTTCGGTATAAGTGCTTGATATTCAGGTGAGTTATACCATTTTAAAGCGGCCTCCTTCGAAGGGAACTTCAGTATAACCTGCGTCACATAGTCGAAACTTCCGTGCAATTATTCAGCAGGACCGGCGACGACCAATTCACCGGAATAAAGCTTCAACGTGGCCGGGACTAACGATGCGTATTTCTGTTGTTTTTCTTTGTCCTTGGGAGAAGCCCCGACAATTACATAGGCAGACATGCGTTCCCTCCTTTGATTTTGAAGTATGCGGACACATTTCAGCAATCGCTGGTATTATACCAACGCGAATCGGTCGCAATTCGGGAGATTTGAGCACTTATGCGTGAGTCCGCATCTGCAAATGCGGGCTCAACGCTTCAAAAAGCTTTGAACGTCAACGTGGTTAACGAGCGGCGAATGCCCGGGATATCGAGCAAGGCATCATTAATGTATTTGCCGATGTCTTCGCCTTCGGGCGCATAGAGTTTCAACATCAGGTCGAATTCGCCGCTGGTGGAATACATCTCGGAAACGATCTCGCGCGCATATATCGCGTCGGCGACTTCGTAAGTTTTACCGGGTTCACAGCGAAGCTGGATGAAGACACAATTCATGTTAAATCCTCTTATCTTTAATTCGAATTTAATATTTGATAGCGTGATTACATTACAAAGAAAATGCCGGACTTGAAGGAATGCAAAATGATTACCGATTGGGATGACGCTTACGCCAACGGCGCTTATATTCCAGGCGCCGATGAATACGTGGCGAATTGGGAGCTTAGTGCGTCGGACTACAAAATTACGATGAATAAAGCCGGGCGGGCCCTGCTGAACCAATCCTATGGCCCTCACCCGCGCGAGGCGATGGAGATTTTCCTGCCCGAAGGTGAATCCAAAGGGTTGGTTGTTTTTGTGCATGGCGGGTATTGGCGCTCGCGCGATCGGGATTTATGGCTGCATCTGGCCGCCGGTTCCGTGGCCCGAGGGTGGACGGTCGCGATGCCCGGTTATGTGCTCTGTCCCGAGGTCCGGATTGCCGACATAACCCGAAGCATCGCCAGCGCGATCGAGTTCGCGGCCAACAAAGTTAACGGCCCTATTCACTTGGCCGGCCATTCTGCAGGGGGCCATCTGGTGGCAAGGATGGGGTGCGAGGACGTGCAACTGACCTGCGCCGACCGTATAAAGCGTATCGTTTCAATCAGCGGAGTGCACGACCTGCGCCCGATGCTGAAAACCGAAATGAACGAGGATTTTCAATTGACACCAAGCACAGCGGTGGCCGAAAGCCCGGCATTGCTTGCGCCTGATCCGGATTTGAATATCGTTTGTTGGGTTGGCGCGGACGAGCGCCCCGAATTCGTTCGGCAGAATGCGCTTCTGGCAAATATCTGGGCAGGGTTCGGAATTGACGTGCAGAATGTTGAAGAAGACGGGCACAACCATTTCTCGGTAATCGAAAGTCTGGCCTTCCCGAACGGTGCCTTGACCGAAGCGCTGGTTGGCTAATGCGCTACACCCAAAATAAAAAGTAGCCCGAAACCGGTTATCCGGCCTCGGGCTACGAGAGTGTAAAAGTTATTTTCTAAAATTAGACGTTATCGTCGGACTCGTCGTCATCGGATTCATCATCGTCGGACTCGTCATCGTCAGACTCATCGTCGTCGGACTCATCGCTGTCGTCATCGTTGGAGTCGTCTTCTGAGTCGTTTGAGTCATCCGAACCATTGTCGTCATTTTCATCAGAGTCGTCGGAACCATCTGCGTCGTCTTCGATTTCATTTGCATCGTCGTCGTACTCATCATCCAACTCGGCTGCTTCAGCTTCATCAAGGCTGTCAACATCGCCCGAACCGGCGAGTACTTTGCCATCTACTTCGTCTTTCAGCAGCTCGCCTGTCGCAGCTTTGTACACCAGTTCACGCTCAACACCGTCGCGGATGGCTTCGATGTAAATTGTTCCGTTAATTTCTTTAACTTCGGTAACCACAAATCCCTGTGTGTCCAGCGCCGACAAAACGTCGTCGATCGGGGCCGCCTGAACCAGAGAAGTAGTTGCTAGCAGAAAAGCGGCAGTTGTGAGGGCCTTGAGTTTCATATCGAATTTTCCTTTTTTTAAAAACTGGCGAGCAAACCATTTTGTCACCGTCGATAACACCTTTTAGATCAGCGACTCGCTCAAAGGCCTGACACNNAATGTCAGAGGTTTGACAGGTTTTCGGAAACTTCGAAAAATGGTGTTACAGGGGGGTGGTGCCGCTGATAGGACTTGAACCTACGACCCCATCATTACGAATGACGTGCTCTACCATCTGAGCTACAGCGGCGTTAGCTGACCTGTGCGAAAGGTTAGCTGTCTTCGTTTACTATTTCGGCATCGAGGACAACCGGGTGGTCAATTGGGTCCTCAATCTCGGGCTCTTTGTCCGCACCAATAATAAACGGCAAGACGGCGTCCATCGGTTTATCTGCATCTGATTCCGGTGGCTGTTTCCATTCCAGCGTATCGAATGCGTGGCAGTTGTGGCAGGTCGGGGTCCATTCACTGTGGACATGGCCACAGCCGGAGCACACCCACTGGTCGCCGCGACTCGCGCTTAGAGCTTTAGCAAGGAAAGCCCGCACGACGCTTTCGTCCGCGCCGGAGCCCCGCTCAATCGCCGCCATCAGCGCTAGCGATCTGGTGGTCGGCATTTCCTCGGCCAAGTCGCCAATAGCGCGGCGGGCGGCGGGAAAATCTTCTTCGGTTAACGCCAGCTCGGTCAGTAGCATTTTGGTTTCGTGATGATCCGGCTGCAATTTGGCGAGCTGCTCGAAACGTTTGCGCCGCGCCTCGGGCGTCTCGTCAGGTTCGAGCGCGGCAAATGCTGTCGCCAGATCCGGATGTGGCGTTTCTTGCCATGCCGCCTTGAGGATCTTGGTNGCGGGGCGTTTGGCGTCTTCTTCGATTANNATACGCGCCGCAAGAACCGCGGCAGGCACCAGCGTTGGCGCAAGTTTGTTCGCCAACAAGGCNGCTTCGCGCGCGGCGGCCGTAGCACCCGCGTCGTGTGCGACCTTTGCATCCGCCAACGACAGCACCGCATCGCGGCGTTTGGCTACGTCTTTGGGCAATGCCTTGGCACGTAATTTGGCCGAAAGAGTTGTGCGTGCGCCCGCCCAGTCAGCCGCGTCCGACTGCAAGGCAAACAACGTATCGAGATTGCCGTGGTGCGCGGGCCGTAGCGCGAAAGCTTTTTCAGCAAGCTTCAGGGCGGTGTCTGTATCGCCTGCCGCTAGCTTCTGCTTCAAAATCCCCTGCACACCGACGAAACGGGTGCGGTCGTCCTGCAACAGCTCCTTATAATGCGCCAGCGCACCGGCAGTGTTTCCGGACAGCTCAGCAGCCTGTGCATTCAGCAAGCGCGTCAATTCAGGGCGGTTCAACAATCGTTCGGCCTTAGCAGCTTTGGCGACGGCGGTCGGCCCCTCGCCAGCAGCGAGGGCGATCATACCTTCGGCCAAAGCATCAAAGCCGCGACGTTCGCGGTTGCGACCCCAGTAGCGTTTAAGGGCGGTTTCATTGCCTGTTACGAACCGTAGAACCGCGACCAGCAAACCAGACAGTTTCAGCAACACCCAGAACACCGCCAGCAGGACCAGAATCGCGATGATGAAGCCGATAGGCGCGAGGCTGATCTCTTGCCCTCCGAAGGCGATCCGCACACCGCCGGGAGTTTCCAGCACATATGTAAGGCCGAAAGACAGGCCGATGGCCAGCGCGACGAAGAATACAACTTTTACAAGTGACCAGATCATGTCGGAGTTCCTATTCGGAGGTTAGCGTGTCGAGCAGCGCCTCGTATGCATTCACGGCGTTCAGGCGGGCGGTAGCATTGGCAACCCAGTCGCCCATCGGCCCACGCGCCTCGGATGGCATCGAGACGGCCGGCAACGCGTCAATTTCCGCGAGCGCGGCCGCCAGATCATCCTGCTTTAGCGCCGCTTCGGCACGAGACAGAACCGCATCCGGTCCCAGACCATCCTGCGGCGTCAACGAGCGACCGGCAATCTGTGCACGCATAAACGCACTGACACCGGCAAAAAGTCCGTCACCAGCCGACGCCATTATCGATGCCCGAATAGCGGCGTGCGCTGCCTCGGGGAAGTCCGTGCGCAACTGCGGCATTGTGGCAATACCGTTCGAGGCGTCGGCAAGGGCCACTGGAATATCCGTCACGCCCGCGCTTTGCAGGTCAGTTAGCGCCGAAGCAAACGGAAGTCCTGCCGCAAGCGCCACGTCAATCGCTTTCAAACTGTTCTGGATGGTTGCGGTATTACGTTCCAGTTCTGCGTTAACCTCAACCTCCGAGACCTTGCTTTCAGCCTCGGCGACCTGCCGCGATGCTACAACCGACACGCTGTCGATCTTTTGCGAAAGCACGCCGTTCTGCGCTGCGAGTGCCGCTATTTCGGCTTTCAACCCATCCATCGCCGCCGCATAGGTCGCGATCTGGGCGTTGGTTTCCGCCGAAACCGCACCGCCAGCCGTCGACACGTCTGACAATTGCGATACTAACGACGAAAGCTCCGCCCGTAGCCCTTCAAGTCTTGACTCCACAGTCGCCAGACGAGACTCGATTTCATTACTATCAGAGGCCGCCACCTGATCCTTAACGGTTGCAATCTGCGTCGCTACATCTTCGAAAAGCGCCCGATTTTGGTTAGCGATCATGGCCTCGATCTCACGAGCAGAGACCGCTTGCGGAATTTCCTCCAGCGACTGACGCAATTCCGCAATCTCGGCTTGCGTTGCCTCGCCGCCCGGTGACAGCCAAGCCGCCACAGGTGCCATGCCAGATGGCAGCGTCGGGGCTATCTTTGGGCCAATCCAGAGCGCCAAAGCACCGCCGGCAACTAGCAACCCCGTAACTATCAAAATTTTCGCGGCAATACCGGATTCTTCATGCTCGTCTTCTTCGGCATGGTCGAATTGCGCCACATCGGCGGCTTCCTCGACATCAACAGTCTCAACCGGTGTTTCGTTTTCCGCCATCAATTTGCCCCTGAATAACAATACAATAGTCGCGTCGGTCTTTATGTGGTGACCACTTGCGCGCAAGTCTAGATGCACTGCACAATCGCGACAACCCACAGGCATAACAATCAGCGAAATTCAGCGCAAAAACCGACCAATTGCTGAAAGCATCTCAGCACCGTTCGGACCAGCGGCGATATCAACGCCACAAAAGCCCGCAGTATGCACGGCTTTTGCGACGTTTTCGCTGATGCATATCGCCGTTATCTGGCCAATCGGCCAATCTGGATTATTGGAAATTTCTGCCAGCATAATATCGGCCGTTCGTGGGGAATATAGTGGCAGAACGTCAATCTCTCCGCTAGCCAATGCGGCGCGGGCCGCTTCGGTTAGCCCTTGCGCTACCTGTTGATAAAGAACCGCCTCTTCCACCGAAAAACCCACGCCCCGCAGGCTCATCGCTATTTCCCCGGCAACATGTTCACCCCGAATATGCAAAACCGCGCCTCCGTTCGGCGCAAGCTGTGACTGCACCAACGCGACAACGTCTTCTGCACCGCCATCTGCCGAGATCGCCTGCAATCCGGCGTCGCGCGCCGCCTTCGCCGTCCGCGCCCCGACACAAAAGGCGCGCAGGCCAGTCGGACCTTTCAATCCGACATAGGCTTGCACCCCGTTCACCGAGGTAAAAATCAACGCTTGAAAATCCGTCAAATCGGGCAGCTCCCCCGCCGGAGCGATTTCGAGCAACGGCGAGATAATGCATCGGGCAGTATCCGGAAAATTTGTATCGATGTCTTTGGCAAGCGCGCGCGATTGCACTTCGGGGCGTGTAAGCAACAGGGTTTTGACCTTAGTCAAAGAAACCCTCCCCGATTTTTGCCTTCAACACTTCGCCTGCCTCGATCCCGAGCGCTTCTGGGTCTGCAGTCGTACCGAACCATGATCCGTTGAAGACTTCGGAGCCGTCGGGGCGTAAGACCTCGCCGCGTAGTTCCAGTTTGTCACCGTCCAGCAACGCCAGCCCGGCGATTGGCGTGCGGCAAGACCCGTCGAGCACTTTCAGAAACGCGCGTTCAGCGGTCACCCGCAGCTGGCTTTCGGCGTCGTTGATCGGCGCCAGCATCGCACTAACCACATCGTCCCCAATTCGTTGCTCAATCGCAATCGCACCTTGGGCTACGGCGGGCAACATTTGCTCGACCGGAATTGGGTTCGCAATGTCGGTACGGCCCAAACGCTCGAGTCCAGCACAGGCAAGGAACGTCGCCTCGACCACGCCCTCATCCAGCTTACGCAGGCGGGTTTGCACGTTTCCGCGAAATTCAACCAACTGTAAATCAGGGCGAACCGCCGCCAGCTGCGCACGTCGGCGCAGGCTTGACGAGCCCACCACCGCGCCTTCAGGCAGCTCGTCGATGGATTTATATTTCAGGCTGATAAACGCATCACGCACGTCTTCGCGCGGCAAAACCGTCGACAACACCAGTCCATCAGGCAAAACATTCGCAACATCCTTCATGGAATGCACAGCGATGTCGATCGTGCCGGACATAAGGTCGACCTGAAGTTCTTTGGTAAACAGACCTTTACCGCCGATTTCCGACAATGGCCGGTTTTGCACCGCGTCTCCGGTGGTCTGGATAACGACGATTTCAAACGCCTCTTCGGGCAAATCATGCGCAGCCATCAACCGCGCCCGCGTCTCGACCGCTTGCGCCAAGGCCAAAGGCGACCCGCGGGTGCCGATTTTAAGAGTGTTGGCTGTGTTGTATTGCTTGCTCATAAACATGGTGTTACCCCGACCAGCGAGGGTGTGCAATCACAAGAAAGGCCGCATGGGACATTCGGTTACAATTTTAGGCATAGAGAGCAGCTGTGACGACACAGCCGCCGCCGTCGTGCGCGGTGTTCCGGGTGTTGGCGGTGGCGAAATCCTGTCTTCGATTGTCGCAGGGCAAGAAGACCTGCACGCAGCCTTTGGCGGGGTGGTGCCCGAAATCGCGGCCCGCGCCCACGCCGAGCGCCTCGACATCTGCGTCCAGCGGGCACTTGAAAAGTCTGGCGTGGCACTTGCAGATATCGATGCCATTGCCGTGACCTCCGGACCAGGCCTGATCGGCGGCGTTATTTCCGGTGTGATGTCAGCCAAGGCGTTGGCGGCAGGTTCGGGAAAGCCCGTGATCGGCATCAACCATCTAGCCGGTCATGCCCTGACTCCGCGTCTGACGAATGGCCTAGAGTTCCCTTACCTGATGTTGCTCGTCTCCGGCGGCCACTGCCAGTTCATCGCAGTCGAGGGACCGGACAGCTTCAAGCGCATGGGCGGCACCATCGACGATGCCCCGGGCGAGGCCTTCGACAAGACAGCCAAACTGCTGGCACTTGGCTACCCCGGCGGGCCCGAAGTTGAACGCGAGGCGGCCAAAGGCGACGCAAAACGTTTCAAGTTCCCGCGCCCGCTGCTGGATCGCAAAGGCTGTGACATGTCCTTCTCGGGTCTGAAAACCGCGCTTAGACGCGAACGCGACAGGATCGTTGTCGAGAAAAGCGGCCTGACGGTTCAAGACCGTTCAGATCTGTGTGCCGGTTTCCAACTGGCGATAGCCGACGTGTTGACCGAAAAAAGCCGTCGCGCTTGCGCGTCCTTTAAACAAACTTACAAAACAAACACCGCCATCATCGCCGTAGCCGGTGGCGTTGCTGCAAACACACTCATCCGCACGCAGCTAACCGATATGGCGGACGCGCAAGGCTTCACTTTCCTCGCGCCGCCCCTGGGCCTTTGCACAGACAACGCGGCGATGATCGCCTGGGCAGGAATTGAACAAATGGGACTGCCCGACTTTGATCCCAATGCGGAAATAGTCGCCCGCCCTCGTTGGCCACTGGATCGTGACGCCAAACCGATGTTAGGCTCGGGCAAGAAAGGGGCTAAAGCATGACGATTTCAGTTCTGGGTGCAGGAGCGTTTGGCACATCATTAGCATGTGCACTAGCCAATGACGGACACGAGGTACAGCTTTGGTCGCGATCAGTCGAACAGGCCACACACTCCGCCAAAACGCGCAAATCGCCTTCGCTGCCCGAGATTTCGTTGCCTCCCAAAATCAAGCCGATCAGCGATCTGGACGATATTGAAGCGGACATCCTGTTGCTCGCCGTTCCGGCCCAGCAGACGGCGGCGTTTCTGACCGAAAATGCCACAAGACTGCCCGAAGCCCCGCTGGTGCTCTGCGCCAAGGGCATCGATCTTCAAACATTCCAGCTACAAACCGATATTGCGGCCAGCCATGCACCAAACCTNTCGACCGCCGTCCTCACCGGCCCCGGTTTCGCCACCGAAATTGCCCGTGGNCTGCCGACAGCCTTAACCCTTGCTTGCACGGATCTGGCCTTGGGCGAAACACTGCAACGGCACCTCTCCACGGACCGTTTACGCCTATATCTGACCCAAGACGTCACAGGCGCGCAGCTTGGCGGAGCCCTCAAGAACGTCATCGCCATTGCCGCTGGCATAGTCATCGGCGCCGGTCTTGGTGAAAGCGCTCGCGCCGCCCTGATGACACGCGGGTTCGCCGAAATGCGCCGCCTTGGTGTTGCCATGGGCAGCGTCGACGAAACTTTTTCGGGCCTATCCGGTCTTGGCGATCTGGCGCTTACATGCGCCTCGCCAATGTCTCGCAACTTCGCCCAAGGCTTGGCGCTCGGGTCCGGTGCCGGCCTGACGAATGGCAAAACCGTTGAAGGTGTCGCCACCGCCGAGGCTGCCTGCACCCTTGCCAAACGCCACAACGTCGAGATGCCCGTCGCCCAAGTCGTCGCCGCTGTGCTTTCACGCAAGATTACGGTAAACGAGGCCGTAGACGCCCTTCTATCACGGCCCCTGAAGCAGGAGTAAACGCATGAACTACTGGCTTTTCAAATCCGAACCCAATGCTTGGAGCTGGGCCGATCAGGTCGCAAAAAGCGATGTGGGCGAAGAATGGGACGGTATCCGCAATTACCANGCTCGCAACAACATGCGGCTGATGAAAAATGGTGATCTCGGGTTCTTCTACCACTCGATTGACGAAAAACGCGTGGTTGGTGTCGTCGAAGTTTGTAACGAAATCCACCCTGACAGCACCACCGACGACTCCCGTTGGGAATGCGTGGACATCAAAGCCGTCGGTCCATTTCCCAAACCGGTGACCCTTCAGGAATGCAAAGACGATCCGCGCCTTGAGAACATGGTTCTGGTCAACAACACCCGCCTATCGGTGCAACCCGTGACGCCGGAAGAATGGCGCATCATCTGCGAGCTTGGCGGATATACCGCCCCCTAGCGCTCGAAACCCTTGATTGCGCGCCTGTTTCACGCCCATACTGCCCTCATAAAAAAAACGAGGGGGTAAAGTTATGGGAATTCTATCCGTACTAATCGCCGCCGCCGCTAGCTACGCCTTCGGGGCGTTTTGGTATATGACATTGGCAAAACCGTGGATGGCCGCATCCGGCGTAACGCAAGAAATGGCGAAATCCGCCGACGGCAAGCAGAACATGACGCCGTTCATCATCAGCGCCATCGCCAGCATTCTGGTTGCGGGCATGATGCGACACGTGTTCGGAATGGCTGACATCACTGGCGCATACAAAGGTGCCATGGCCGGCCTTGGTCTTGGCCTGTTCATCGTTTCACCATGGATCATGACCTGTTACGCCTTTGGCATGCGACCCCGTAACCTGACGCTTATTGATGGTGGCTATGCTACGATTGGCTGCACGATCATGGGATTGGTGTTGGGTCTTTTTGCGGGATAAATGAATGACAATACTTATCAGCGGTGCCGGTATTGGCGGGTTAAGTCTCGCGCTAAGCCTCCACCAAATTGGCGTTCGCTGTCGAATTTTCGAAGCCGTCCCCGAGATTAAACCACTCGGGGTCGGCATCAACCTGCAACCCTCCGCAGTTCGCGAGTTGGCCGAACTTGGGTTGCTGGACGAGTTGGACAAAATTGCCTTGCGGACCGAAGAAGTCGCCTACTCCTCCGCGCAAGGCGGCATGATCTGGTCGGAACCCCGCGGGATGAACGCCGGGTATAAATGGCCGCAATTCTCGATCCATCGCGGTCATCTGCAAATGCTGCTTTTGAAAACCGTGCAAGAGCGGCTTGGTACTGGTGCCATCACAACCGGCATGGAGGTCACCGACTGGTCCGACACAGCCAGCGGGGTCGAGATCGTAGTCAAAGATCGCGAGTCCGGCGCCGAAACGCGTGAAACCGGTAGTCTGTTTGTGGCGGCTGATGGCCTGCACTCAAATGCCCGCGCCCGCCTTTATCCGCACGAAGGCCCGCCCGTCTGGGGTGGTATCGTTATGTGGCGAGGCGTCACGCATGGCCCGAAGTTCCTGACGGGTCGCTCGATGGCGATGATTGGCGAAAAGAAACGCAAGTTTGTTTGCTATCCGATTGCCGATACCTCTGAGGGGTCGATCATCAACTGGATTGCCGACCTGCAATTCCCGCCCGATTATATGTGGTCGCGCGAAGACTGGAACCGCCCCGGTAAAATCGAGGATATCCTGCCCGAATTCAAGGACTGGTCATTTGACTGGCTCGACGTGCCGCAGACCATCAAAAATGCGGAACATATCTTTGAGTTCCCGATGATCGACCGCGATCCCCTGCCGCGCTGGACCCATGGCAACATGACATTGCTTGGCGATGCTGCACACCCGATGTACCCGATCGGTTCCAACGGTGCGACGCAGGCGATTTTGGACGCGCGGGTATTGGCGCGCGAAATCCGGACTCTTGGCGAGACCGCCGCTGCCCTTGAGGTCTACGACTCTGAACGCCGCCCTTTGACAGCGGCCATCGTTACAGCCAACCGTGGCGACGGGCCGGATAAAGTCCTCGACATCGTTGCCGAACGCGCGCCGAACGGCTTTGACAGAATCGAAGATGTTCTGAGCACATCCGAGTTGCAGAAAACCGCCGCCGTCTACAAGAAAACCGCCGGAATGGACGTCGAAGGATTGAATAATCGACCATCTATCATTTCGCCGCCAGACCCGTCATAACACCCGCATCAAACTTGGAGATTCCCTTGAGCGAACCACTATCAGGGATCGCCCCGAACGCCGAAGCTCGGCTGGGGCGCATACTAAAAAGCATCGCCAAATGGCTGGCATATTTCGGTGGGTTCCTGTTGACCGCCGCCGCAATCATGACCGTCTTCTCGATAGCGGGACGGGCGATGATCTGGGCAGGCCTCGGACCAGTACCAGGTGATTTCGAACTTGTCGAACTGACCTGCGCCGTCGCCGTCTTCAGTTTCCTGCCGTGGAGCCAGATCAACCGCGGTCAGGTCACCGTCGACATTCTGGTCGACGCTTTCTCGCCACGCGTACGGGCATTCCTTGGCATGGCGGGGGACGTTGCCTTAACCATCGCCTCGGTCGTGATCGCATGGCGTCTATGGCTGGGCCTCGGGGAACGTTTGCCGATGGGCTCCGACACCCTGCGCACTCTCCTGATGCTCGGCAACAAACCTTATTACACCGAGACCACGTTCATCCTGCGTATGCCCGTTTGGTACGGCTACGCGCTGTCGATGGTCGGTGCAGCCTTCTTCGCAATCGTTTGTTTTTATACTGTCTGGCGGTCCGTAAACTGGACAATCCGCGGCCATGAAGGACCAATTCTATGACCGGCCTAGAACTCTCGATCATCGCGTTTGCGGTAATGCTTATCGCCATATTCCTGCGGATTCCCATCGGAGTATCAATGGCATTTACCGGCTTTATCGGCACATGGGTGCTGCTTGGCTCGCCTAATGCGGTGCTTAGCCAGTTGAAATCGCTGACCTATGACACTTTTTCCAGCTACTCGCTGTCAATCGTGCCGTTGTTCCTGCTGATGGGTCAGTTCGCAACTAAATCCGGTATGTCGCGCGACCTGTTCAGGTCCGCCGCCGACTGGTTCGGGCATTACAAGGGCGGCATGGCGATTGCCGCTGTCGGGTCCTGCGCGGGCTTTGGGGCAGTCTGTGGGTCTTCGCTTGCAACAGCCTCGACCATGGGACAAGTCGCCCTGCCCGAGTTGCGCCGCTACGGATTTTCCGACGCGCTTTCAACCGGCGTGCTGGCAGCTGGTGGCACGTTGGGCATCCTGATTCCACCATCCATCATTCTAGTGATCTACGCCATTATCGCCGAGCAAAACATCGTCAAGATGTTCATGGCGGCAATGATTCCCGGGATGCTGGCGGCCCTCGGTTACATGCTTACCGTCATGATCTACGTCTGGATCAAACCGGACAGCGCCACTTCTGCGCCCCGCGTTCCAATGAAGCAACGTCTTGGCAATCTCGTCAAAATATGGCCCGTTGTGGTGATCTTTCTTGCCGTCATTGGCGGCATTTACGCCGGCATTTTTACCCCGACAGAAGGCGCGGCCGTTGGTGCGATCGGCGCCGGTCTTTACGGTGTGCTCTCCGGCGGGCTTGATCGTCGCGGTTTTCTGGATTCCATTCTCGCCACAGCGTCCTCGACCGGCATGATCTTTTTTATCGTTTTCGGCGCGCAGTTGTTCAATTCGTTCCTCGCGTTCACGCAAACACCACAGGGACTTGCTACTTGGGTTGGCGCGCAGGGCTATGCACCGATGCTGGTATTGCTGGCGATGCTGGCGCTTTATCTGGTTTTTGGCTGCGTGATGGATTCCCTGTCGATGATCCTGCTGACCATTCCGATTTTCTTCCCAATCATAATGTCGCTAGATTTTGGCATGCCGCCCGAAGAAGTCGCTATCTGGTTCGGCATTATTGCCCTGATCGTCGTCGAGGTCGGTCTGATCACCCCGCCGGTCGGCATGAATCTTTTCATCATTCACTCAATTGCGCCGGAAATCCGGATTACGCAAACCTATCGCGGCGTTGCCCCCTTCGTGTTGTCCGACATTATCCGCGTTGGCATCCTGATCGGCTTCCCGTCAATTACCCTCTGGCTGGTTCGAGTAATGTTTTAAGCAGGAGAGCCTCCCCCACAGAGGCTCTCCTTCACCCCACATGAAGGCGTCCCCTCACGCTCGCTCCATTAGTATGGCGACGGCAGAATTCGTTGTATGTTGAAGTGGCGGCGGACCTTGGACCAATCCGGCGTTCTGCCAGGATACTCCGCTGCCATATGGATAGCACAAGCATCAAACATCGCAAGAAATTACTACCTAAAATTCAATGCAAATGAAGCTTTTCGCCCGAAACAGCGGCGTTAACGGTTTGTTTACCAAAATTATACCACAATTGCCCTAATCAAGATCGACAACTATGGTTTTTTGTGGTTTTTAAGTCGAAATCATCCACAAATGGGCACAGAATGTCAAAATCCGTCGAAAAGTTATCATCGCACCGCGCGCATAGTTTGTTGACCGTTTTACGTGAAAACGGCGGGTCCTGCCGGACCACGGAACTGGCGGGGATGCTAAAAGTTTCGGAAGAAACTGTCCGGCGCAACATCAAGAAGCTCGCGAAAGAAGGGTTGGTCATCAAGGTTCATGGCGGCGTGTTGCTAACCAACCGAAACGACGAACCGGCTTTTGGCGAACGGATGGAGGCAAACCAGCCCGCCAAGCGTCACATGGCCGCGCACGTGGCAGCCCAGATTGACGACGGCACTTCATTGTTCATTGACAACAGTTCAACCACCAGTTTTGTTGCCGATGCCCTGCGCGTCCGAAAGGACCTGTTTGTCGTCACCAACTCAATCAAGGTTGCCGAACGGCTGTCCGCGCACAACGGGAACCGCGTGTTCTTCGCAGGTGGCGAGTTGCGGGAAAGTGACGGTGGTAGTTACGGCGCCGGCGCCATAGAATTTGTGAAAGGCTTCAACCCCGACTTTGCGATCCTCTCAGCGTCTGCGGCGAGTGCCGACAAGGGTTTCATGCTGACCGATCTGTCCGAAGCCGAAATTGCACGGATTTACGTCGCCAAAGCCAACGTCCGTATCATTGTCGTCGACCAAAGCAAATTCGGGCAAAACGCGCCGATTGTATTTGCCGCGATACCGGACATCGACATTTTGGTTACTGACGCACCAACGCCCGAAAAATTCGCCGCCGCAGCCCAATCGGGCAGCCTTAAAGTTATTGTCGCCACCGGAGACTCCAAATGAATTTCGAAGACATACACCAGCAACTGGCCGACCATGCGCTGAAAACTGTTGATGCGGCGTCGGTGACCGCGATGTCGTACTTCCGCCAGCTTCTGGAAATCGAAACAAAGGGGGACGAAAGCCCGGTTACGGTAGCCGACAAGAATGTCGAGGCGCAGATCAGGGCGGCTTTGACCTCCGCCTACCCCGATTTCGGCATTCTGGGCGAGGAGTTCGGCAGCGAGCAGATGGACGCCGAAACCTTCTGGGTGGTTGATCCCATCGACGGAACGCGTTCGTTTATATCCGGCATGCCGCTGTTCGGGATGCTGCTCGGGCTGGTGGACAAGGGCAAACCTGTGCTCGGCGTTGTGGCGATGCCAGCGCTGGACGAGGTGTATATCGGGCAGGCCGGTGTCGGTGCGGATTTGAACGGAGTGCCGATTGTGGCGTCCTCGCAGACCGATCTGGATCAGGCGACGCTGTTTATTAATGAGGGCGAAAAGCTGGCTGCCACCCACCCCGATATTTTTGCGAAACTCTGTGCATCGGGCAAAACGCGGCGATTGTCGTACGACTGCTATCCGCACGCGTTGCTCGCAGCCGGTCACATTGATGCGGTCGTGGATTACGACCTGCAACCTTACGATTATCTGCCCGTCGTTGCGCTGATCGAGGCGGCAGGTGGCCTCATGACTGACTGGCAGGGAAACCCGCTTAGTCTGGAATCGGACGGTCGCGTCCTTAGCGCCGCGACGCCTGAATTGCTGGAGCAACTTATTGAACTGGTGAACCCCGCATGAATGTTCTCGCATTTTTCCTCAACCTCGCGGGCGCAACGATGTTGTTACTGTTTGCTGTGCGCATGGTGCAGACGGGGATTGAACGCGCGGTTGGGCCCTCGTTCAAACGCATCCTGACCAACCCCAAACGCAACCGGATACAGACCTCCCTCATCGGGATGTTGCTGGCAATCATCCTGCAAAGCTCCACCGCGACAGCACTATTGGCCACAGGCTTTGCCGCTGGCGGTTTTCTGACGGTCAGCGCCGGTCTGGCGATTGTTCTGGGCGCCGATATGGGGTCGGCACTGGTCATCCAGATCCTGTCGTTTGAACTGGACTGGCTGGTGCCCTTCTTGCTAGCGATCGGTGGCTGGATGTTCCTGAAAACCGAAAACCGAGGGTCACGACAAGCTGGTCGAATTCTGCTAGGCATCGGTTTCATCCTGATCGCGCTGCAAATGATCGGCGCCGCCAGCGAGCCGATACGCGAAAGCGCCTTACTGCCGCAAATGGCTGGTTATCTTGGCAGCGAATATATCACTGCCTTCCTGATCGGTGCCGCGCTGGCATTTATTATGCACTCTAGCGTCGCTGCGATCCTGCTATTTGTGACATTGGTTACCTTGGGTATTCTCCCGGTCGAGGCTGGCGTATCGCTGGTGCTGGGTGCGAACCTTGGCGGTGCAACCCTGCCGCTTTGGTTGTCGCGCGGAATGGCGCCCATTGCCCGCCGTATTCCGCTTGGCAATCTGCTGCTACGCGGAACCGCCGCCATCGCCGCGCTGTTCATTATCAACCTTACGCCGCTACTGCCTGTGTTCGATGCCTTCGGCCCCGGCCAACATCTGGTCAACGTGCACCTCGCCTTTAATCTGGTTTTGCTTTTAGTTGGCCTGCCGTTTACCAAAATCATGGAAAAACCTCTGGAAATGTTGCTGCCTGAACCAAAGGCAGAAACGACAGACAGCTCCCTTACACCGCTTAGCGCGCTGGATCGCGGCGTACTCGATACACCGAAGTTGGCCCTTTCGGGCGTCACCCGCGAAGTCTTGCGCATGGGACAGATTGTGGAAATCATGGTGCATCCGGTGATGGAATTATACGAGGATTTCGACAAGGATCGTATGCTCAAAGTCCGTAAGATGGATCTGGAAGTGAACGCGATCTTCTCTAACATCCGCCGCTATGTTGCCGAACTTCAACGTGGCGACCTGTCGAAGGCCGACGCCAAAACGGCCCGTGCGTTGACGGAGTTTTCTATCAACCTTGAAACCGCCGGTGATATTATTGCGAAACGGCTGCTGGTGCTTGCGGAATCCAAAAACACAAAGCATCTGCAATTTTCCAAACAGGGCTGGAAGGAGTTGCTGACCATGCACGAACGAGTGGTTTGCAACATCAAGCTCGCATTCAGCGTTCTTATCAGCGAAGACATCGAGTCCGCCCGAACTTTGATCGAGGAAAAATCCGAGATGGCGAATATGGAGCGCAAATCCCGCAAGCAACATCTAAAGCGGCTACGCGAGGGTGGAGAGATCAGCTTCGAAAGCAGCAATATCCATCTAGAAACCTTGCGAAACCTCAAGGAATTGAACTCGCTGTTCGCCTCGGTCGCCTACCCAATCCTCTATCGGGAGGGCCAATTGCTGGAAACGCGGCTGGTTGAAACGTTGGATGCAGACAACAGCTAAGGCGTTTTTTCCTGCGTCGCGAGCGCCATGAATGCAGAGACGAGTTTGCCGCGGCTGCGCTCTCGCAGGCAAATCAGGGCCTCGTCCATCGTGACCGGCGGCCCATCAAGGCGGATCAGTCGGAAGCGATCATCGTGGCCGTATTCCGCCTCGGAAACAAAACCGATGCCGGCCCCTGACGCCACAATTTCGCGGACCGCTTCGCGGCCTTCGGCTTCGATAACCGGCGCAAGGTTGACGCCAGCTTCGCCAGCTGCCTCTTGCAGCTTTTGCCGGGTTTTGGACCCGCGCTCCCTGAACACCAAAGGAAAATCCGCTAAGTCCGCAAAGGACAGTTTTTCGCGACCTCCCGTTTCGAAACCGACCGCCGCGAAGGCGACGATCTGCGAGGTTCCCAGAATTTCCACGTTGATATCCGCGTTTTGCGGGACTTCACCCATAACGCCGATATCAGCCTCGTATGCATAAAGCGCATCGATCACCCCTTCAGTATTCGCCGACCGCATCGAGACTTTGATCCCCGGATACAGCGCCCGAAACCGGCCCAGAACCGGATTAACGTGATGCGCCGAATCCGCGCTGATCCGCAAAACCCCCGAACTCAAGCTCTGCGTTTCCGAGAGCAATTCCAGCGCCTGACGCTCGTTTTCGAACAGCCGGTTGGTGATTTCCAGCAGCTTCGCCCCTTGCGCCGTGATCGTCACCTGCTTCTTGTGGCGGTTAAACAACAACACATCATACTGTTCCTCCAGTTTCCGTATCTGGTCCGAGATCGCCGGTTGAGTCAAAAACAACGCCTCCGCAGCACGTGAGAAACCACCGTGAATGGCGACATTGTGGAAGGCTCGAAGCTGAACGTAGCGCATTTTATATCCATCACTTAAATCGATAATATGATCTAAATTAACGATTTTACAAATAGCTTGTCCAGACTAAAACTCCCCATGAAATCCGGTGCAAAGGAACGGAAAATGTCCGACGCGATATCACCTCCGAAAATGGGCGAGCCATATCTGCTAACGCCCGGCCCGCTCACCACTTCGGCCAGAACCAAAGAAGCAATGCTGCGCGACTGGGGGTCGTGGGATGGCGAGTTTCGCGCCATAACCGCCGAGATGCGCGCCAGGCTGCTGGAAATGACCGGCGATACCGAAGGCCTCCTCGATTGCGTGCCCATGCAGGGCAGCGGCAGTTTTTCGGTCGAGGCAATGTTAGGCACGTTCATCCCCCGTGACGGTAAAACGCTGGTCCTCAGCAACGGCGCCTACGGCAAACGTATCGCGAAAACGCTGGAATACCTAAATCGCGATCACATTGTCATCGACAAAGGCGACTACATGCCGCCACGTGGTCCCGAAGTCACCGCCGCCATCAAGGCTGACCCGTCTATCACTCACGTTGTCGTCGTGCACTGCGAGACCTCCTCGGGCATACTCAACCCTATCAAAGAAATCGCTGACGCAGTTGAGGCCCTTGGCCGAAAACTGCTTGTAGACAGCATGAGCGCCTTCGGTGCCATCCCGCTCGAAATCAACGACGTCCCATATGCCGCCATGGTCTCCTCCGCCAACAAATGTATCGAGGGTGTCCCAGGCTTCGGCTTCGTCATCGTCCGCAAAGACGAACTGGAAGCCGCAAAGGGCCGCAGCCATTCCCTCGCGCTCGACGTCCACGCGCAGTGGTCGCATATGAACAAGACGGGACAGTGGCGCTTTACGCCGCCCACCCATGTCGTCGTCGCCTTCCTCGAAGCCCTACACGCCCATAAAGCCGAAGGCGGGGTCGCGGGCCGTGGCGCACGCTACGCCAGAAATCGTGACGTCATGGTCGCCGGCATGCGGGAACTGGGATTCGAGACCCTTTTAAACGATCGCTGGCACTCGCCGATAATTGTCACCTTCTTCTGTCCGGCTAATAAAACTTTCAGCTTCGATGGTTTCTATGAAAAGATGAAATCGAAAGGTTTCATCATCTACCCCGGCAAGCTGACCTTCGTTGACAGCTTCCGCATCGGCTGCATTGGCCAAATGGACGAAAACGTCATGCGCGACGTAGTAACCGCCGCAAAAGAAACACTATCCGAGATGGGCGTCAACTCCGCCGCCCCTCCGCCCGAAGCAATTATTGAACGCAACAAATTAACCTAACCTGAAGGAATACACCTATGGCTGGACCATCCGAATACACTTACGAGCGCACTTACCGTGGCAAAATCAAAGCCGCCGTCCTTGACTGGAGCGGCACCCTCGCCGACGCATATGTTATCGCACCAGCGGTCGTATTCGTCGAGGTTTTCAAAAATCAGGGCGTCGAGATTTCCATGGAAGAAGCCCGTGGTCCGATGGGCCTTCGCAAGGACATCCACATCCAGAAACTGACCGAAGACCCTGTGATTGCCGCACGCTGGGAGGCCATTAAAGGCTCCCCCCCAACACAAGCCGACGTCGACGCAATGTTCGCCGACTTCGTACCGGCACAGCTAGCTTGCCTGCCCACTTACACTGCCCTTCTACCGGGCATCAAAGAGGTCGTGAACGGCCTTCAGGCTGATGGCATCAAGATCGGCGTTTCCACAGGCTTCACCCGCGTTATGGTTGACGTACTGCTAAAAGACGTCATCGCACAGGGCGTTAACCCTGACGCGACCGTCGCTGGTGACGAAGTCGAAAACGGGGCGCGACCCGCCCCACACATGGTATTCAAGAATCTCGACCTTTTGAACATCTCCGACGTGAAATCCGTGGTCAAATGCGACGACACCGTTTCCGGAGTTGGCGAGGCTATGAATGCCGGTTGCTGGGGTGTTGGTCTGGTTCGATATTCCAACTACATGAACATCAACACGCTCGACGAGGAAGCAACCCTTTCCGAAGCCGACATTGCTGCGCGAATGGCGAAAACCCGCAAGATCCTCGAACAGTCCGGCGCGCATTACGTCATCGACAGCCTCGTGGAGTTGCCGGCTGTAATCGACGACATCAACGCGCGTCTAGCGCGTGGCGAGAAACCTTAAAAGAAAGGTGTGCGGGGCGACCAGCCCCGCCCATTCAGGCAACCCGCATGAACTTTGATGCTTTCGCCATCGTCCTGTTCGCAGCCCTGCTGCACGCCCTTTGGAATGCCTTCGTCAAGGCAGCAGACGACCGTTTCGCGATCCTCGGGCTCATCGCATCGGGTCACGTATTCCTTGGCATTGCACTTGCCATCCAAAACCCGTTTCCGGCGGCTGAAAGCTGGCCTTTCATCGCTGGATCGACGGTTATCCATTTCGGGTACTACTACCTGCTTTACCACTCCTACCGGCTCGGGGACCTCTCCCAAGTTTACCCGATCGCCCGTGGTATGGCGCCAGTGCTCGTCGCGCTTGGTGCGCAGGTTTTCGCAGGCGAGTCCCTCCCGCCTGCAGCTTGGGCCGGAATATTGATTGCATCTCTTGGCATATTCATGATGGCCGGCGATATCTTTCGTTCCGAGACCCCGCCCCTCGTCGTCCTGTCCGCCCTCGCCACAGGCGTCATGATCGCCAGCTATTCGCTGGTGGACGGCATGGGCGTACGACTGGCCGGCACGTCGCTCGGCTACATCGGCTGACTGTTCATCGCCGAGGCCATCGTTGCGCTGTACATCTTTGGCCGCATTGGTCCAAAGGTCATGATGATGTCACGCCAAACCCTGATCCTCGGGATTACCGGCGGTTTGGTTTCGGCCTCCGCCTACGGGTTGGTAATCTACGTCAAGGCCTTCGCACCGCTTGGCATGGTATCCACTTTACGCGAAACCTCCGTTGTCTTCGCCGCGCTGATTGGCATGCTTTGGTTAGGCGAGCGCCCGTGGAAATTGCGACTCACTGCGGCGCTCATCGTTGTCGTCGGGGTCGTATCGATGAGTATCGCCACAATTTAGGTGTGGTTTTGCCCATAACCGCCCTAACAGAAGGCAAAGTTTTGACTCAGGTCAAAGCGAAAACATGCGTTTCAGCTAATATTCGCGACAAATAAATCAAAGGGAGCTATTTTATGCCAGTCAAGAAAGCTATTGGAACGCCTGAACTAGGGATCGTCGAGACCATGGAGATTCCAAAAGATTCCGTTCAGATGCAATTTGAACAATCAACATACCCCTACAAGGACAAGATGAAGAAGGCTGTCTACGAGGCAGAGAAGGCGAGACTTCAGGTTGAATTGCTGAAGGTTCAGCAGTGGGTCATGGAGACCGGCCAAAAAGTTGTCATTCTGTTTGAAGGGCGCGACGCAGCTGGTAAAGGTGGAACCATCAAACGTTTCACCGAGCATCTGAATCCACGTGCGGCCCGCGTGGTTGCGCTGAACAAACCTTCCGAACGCGAACGTTCCCAGTGGTACTACCAGCGCTATATCGAGCAACTCCCCTCGGCTGGTGAAATCGTTTTCTTTGACCGTTCCTGGTACAACCGCGCTGGCGTTGAACGTGTAATGGATTTCTGTACGCCCGCCGAATACCTCGAATTCATGCGCCAGACACCGGACCTTGAACGCATGATCACCCGTTCAGGTGTGCGCCTGTTCAAATACTGGTTCTCGGTCACACAGGATGAGCAACGCCGCCGCTTTGAATCGCGCGAGCATGATCCATTGAAGCAGTGGAAACTGTCGCCTATCGATCGCGCTAGTCTCGACAAATGGGATGACTATACCGAAGCTAAAGAGGCAATGTTTTTCTACACAAACACCGCCGATGCGCCTTGGACGATCATCAAATCCAATGACAAAAAGCGTGCGCGTCTAAACACAATGCGCCACTTCCTTAGCCAACTGCCATATCCGGACCGCGATCCGGCGGTTGCTACGGCCCCCGATCCGTTAATCGTTGGCCATGCCGGTCACGTAATTGGCTCGGACACACATATTCTGGGCAAAACGTTACACCCTGAAATGAAATAGTAAAAAACCAAGGCCCGCATCATCGCGGGCCTTGGTCTTTCTGAACCGGTGTTAATCGTCAGGCGAACCCGAACAACCGGCAGACTCCGATTGCACAGGCTGGAACCCGACCGGAAGTTTGGTAGTTTCATCAACACAGGCATCGTCGAGCTGCGAGAGCGTCAAGCCGACCGCCAAACCGAGATCAGCACCCCGTAGGTCCGTAAAGCTCAAATCCGCCCCTTTCAGCAGCGCCCCTTCAAAATCCGCCCCGCGGAAATCGGCGTCTTCGAGGTCGGCATCACGCAGGTCCGCTTCTTCAAGATCAACGTTCCGGAAACTCCCGTCCTCCAGATCCGCGCCGCGCATATTGCTCCCCTCAAGGTCGAGGTCATCCAGCCGCAATCCCTTCAGCTCCGCGTCGGTGAAATCCAGAAACTCCAGACTAACGGCGTAGGTCTGCAACAAGTCCATCTCATCGAGAAACCGTAGCACCCTGCCAGTGCGCTCTTTATCAACGGTGCTAAGAATGGCCGTGGTCTGTGCGCGACCAATCGCCAGAGACTGCTGCGGATGCTCGGCCGCGCGTGGATCAAGCGACAAGTCGCTAATGCGGTCAATAAATTGCCGAACACTTAGTTCCTGCAAGCGAACCCGCTCGATCTCCGCTTGCGACGCGTTGATCAGAACCGTAGCGAAACCGATCAGCGAAGGGACAGCCAGCAATGACATCCAGTCCCACAGCGACTTCCCGCGAAAGCCCATCCAGTCCGGTTTACGCCACTGCCAAAGGACGGCGAACAATACGATAACCAGCAGGACTGCGATAAAATGGATTTGCATGTCTACATCTACCCCTTTTGCGAAGCAGACTGACACAGCCGCCCCGCAAAAGAAAAGATGTATTTAGTAGCGGTAATGTTCCGGCTTGAACGGGCCTTCCGGTGTCACGCCAATGTATTCCGCTTGCTCGTTGGACAGTTTCGACAGTTTCACGCCGATACGATCGAGGTGCAGACGCGCTACTTTCTCGTCCAGATGTTTAGGCAGGATGTAGACGTCGTTTTTATACTCGTCGCCCTTCATCCAAAGTTCCATCTGCGCCAGCACCTGATTGGTAAAGCTCGCCGACATCACAAACGACGGGTGGCCCGTCGCATTGCCAAGGTTCAACAGACGACCTTGCGACAGAAGGATCATACGGTTGCCGTTTGGCATCTCGATCATGTCCACCTGATCCTTGATGTTGGTCCACTTGTGGTTCTTCAACGCAGCCACCTGAATTTCATTGTCGAAGTGGCCGATGTTGCCAACAATCGCCATATCCTTCATCTCGCGCATATGCTCGATACGGATGATGTCCTTGTTGCCGGTGGTGGTGATGAAAATATCAGCCGTCGCGACTGCATCTTCCAACGTCACAACCTCGAAGCCGTCCATCGCCGCCTGAAGCGCGCAGATTGGGTCGATTTCGGTAACCTTAACGCGTGCACCCGCACCGCTAAGCGACGCTGCCGAGCCTTTGCCAACATCGCCATAACCACAAACAACCGCCGTCTTGCCTGCCATCATGGTGTCGGTCGCACGGCGGATACCGTCAACCAGGCTCTCTTTACAGCCATATTTGTTATCGAACTTCGACTTGGTGACCGAGTCATTCACGTTGATCGCCGGGAACGGCAACTGCCCTTGCTCAACCAGTTGATACAAGCGGTGAACACCTGTTGTAGTTTCCTCGGAAACGCCCTGGATTGCCTCGCGAGTTTTCGTGAACCAGCCCGGGGTTTCTTTCATGCGCTTTTTGATCTGGGCAAAAACCGCGACTTCTTCTTCCGATGTCGGAACTTCGATAAGATCAGTTTCACCCGCCTCAACACGCGCGCCAAGCAAGACGTAGAGCGTCGCATCGCCACCATCGTCAAGGATAAGGTTTGCACCTTCAGGGAACTGGAAAGAGCGGTCGAGATAATCCCAATGCTCTTCAAGTGTCTGGCCTTTGATTGCAAACACCGGCACGCCGCTTTCAGCAATCGCCGCAGCTGCATGATCTTGTGTCGAGAAAATGTTGCATGACGCCCAACGGACGTCCGCGCCCAAAGCCACCAGCGTTTCGATCAAGACTGCGGTCTGGATGGTCATGTGCAAAGAACCAACAATCCGCGAACCCTTCAGCGGCTTGCTTTCGCCATACTCGGAGCGCAGCGCCATCAGGCCCGGCATTTCGGTTTCGGCAATATCAAGTTCTTTACGGCCGAATTCGGCAAGGGAGATGTCTTTAACAATATAATCGGACATTCGCGGGGGCTCCTTTATGGTCACGCGCATAAAATTTTCGCCCGCATAGCACTATGCGCGCATCACTACAACATTCGGTTTTTGAATTGGGGCTAGTGTGTCCAGACCGTCTTGCGATTGCTGGCAAAATTCTCGCCATATCCGCCAGCGCGCACCAAAGGTTTGCGTTTATGTGGCTGTTGGACGCGGTAAGCGATACCATGGGATTTCGCGAAATCAACAGCGGCTTCGAGCGATTCAAACTGCATTTTCACCTGCCCGCGCATATCACTGGAGCCAGTCCAGCCCATCAACGGATCAAGGGATTTTGCGGCCTCCGGCACATACTCCAGAATCCAGGTCTTGGTCTTCGCCTGACCGGATTGCATCGCATTGCGTGCGGGTTGGTAAATACGTGCCAGCATGGGAAACCCTCGTTGAATCAAACCTGCTTGCTTATCGCGAAATTCGCGGCGTTCTGCAAGAGAAGATGGTCGCCGACCATGGCGGAAGAGCGAGGGGTGGGGTTAAAGTATCCGCACCTGATCGGCGACCTACTTGCTGCTTGCTTTTAGACCATAGATTTTACGCCGATCTGAAATCAACAAGTTTATTCGCATAAGTTGCTAATTTTACTTACAATTCAACTTAAAGATTTAACCCCTCATTAACCTTGCATTTCGCGCCCTATCCATCACTTATAGAACAAAGGGGGAATCAATGCTCATCGAAGACACAGTGCCAGACGAAATCTCCCGCCCGAAACTTGAGGGCGGCAAGCGTATCGTCATGCATACCGAGTTCGAACCCGCTGGTGACCAACCCGCGGCGATCAAGGAACTGGTGCAAGGCATCAAGGACGGTGAACAAAATCAGGTACTGCTTGGCGCGACGGGCACCGGTAAAACCTTCACCATGGCCAAGGTGATCGAGGCCACGCAACGCCCCGCCATCATCCTTGCCCCCAACAAAACCCTCGCCGCGCAGCTATATGGCGAGATGAAGTCGTTTTTCCCCGACAACGCCGTCGAGTATTTCGTCAGCTTCTACGACTACTACCAGCCCGAAGCCTACGTGCCCCGCTCCGACACCTACATCGAAAAAGAATCCCAGATTAACGAGCAGATCGACCGGATGCGCCACTCGGCCACCCGCGCCCTGCTAGAACGCGACGACGTTATAATCGTGGCGTCGGTGTCGTGTATCTACGGTATCGGCTCGGTCGAAACCTACGGCGCGATGGCGCAGGATTTGATCGTCGGGCAACAGTATAACCAACGCTACGTGATGGCCGATCTGGTAACGCAGCAATACACCCGTAACGACCAAGGGTTTCAGCGCGGCTCCTTCCGTGTACGTGGCGATAGTCTTGAAGTCTGGCCCGCCCACCTCGAGGATCGCGGCTGGCGCTTCTCCTTCTTCGGGGACGAGCTGGAAAGTATTGCGGAATTCGACACCCTCACCGGTCAGCGTACCGGCAAACTGGAACAAGTCCGCATCTACGCGAACTCCCACTACGTCACGCCCAAACCGACGCTGAAACAGGCGATGGTGGAGATCAAAAAAGAACTCAAAACCACCCTCGACCGCATGGTGAACGAAGGCAAACTCCTCGAAGCTCAACGCCTTGAACAACGCACCAACTTCGATCTAGAAATGCTAGAGGCCACCGGTGTTTGCAACGGTATCGAGAACTACTCCCGTTACCTGACCGGCCGCGCCCCCGGCGAGCCGCCCCCCACGCTGTTCGAATACATCCCTGACAACGCGCTGGTCTTTGCCGACGAATCCCATGTCTCCGTCCCACAAATCGGCGGCATGTACAAAGGCGACTTCCGCCGCAAATCCACACTGGCAGAACATGGCTTCCGTCTGCCGTCCTGCATGGACAATCGCCCGCTGAAATTCGAGGAATGGGACGCCATGCGCCCGCAATCCGTCTTCGTCTCGGCCACCCCGCAGAAATGGGAGCTGGAACAATCCGGCGGCGTCTTTGCCGAACAAATCATCCGCCCCACCGGCCTGCTCGACCCGCCCGTCGAAATCCGCCCTGTAGAAATGCAGGTCGACGACGTACTGTCCGAAATCCGCATCGTCGCGGCCAAAGGCCAACGCGTACTAGTCACGACCCTCACCAAACGCATGGCAGAGGACCTGACCGAATACCTCCACGAACAAGGCGTCCGCGTGCGCTACATGCACTCCGACATCGACACGCTGGAACGCATCGAAATCCTCCGCGACCTCCGCCTCGGTGCCTTCGACGTCCTCATCGGCATCAACCTCCTGCGCGAGGGCTTGGACATTCCCGAATGTGGTCTGGTGGCGATCCTTGATGCGGACAAAGAGGGCTTCCTACGCTCCGAAACCTCGCTCGTCCAAACCATCGGCCGCGCCGCGCGTAACGAGGACGGCCGCGTGATCATGTACGCCGACCGCATCACCGGCTCGATGGAACGCGCGTTGAACGAAACCAACCGCCGCCGCGAAAAACAACACGCCCATAACGTCGCCCACGGGATTACGCCAGAGACCGTTAAGAAAAACGTAGAAGACGTGATGAAAGGCCTGTTTGCCGGCGACACCGACCAGTCACGAATTACGACGAAGGTCGACAAAGCCAACTACGGCGCCAACCTGAAAACGCATCTGGAGGCTTTGCGCAAAGACATGCGTGCGGCGGCTGAAAATCTGGAATTCGAAGAAGCCGCAAGGCTGCGCGACGAGGTTCAACGTCTGGAAGCCGTAGACCTAGCCATCCACGACGATCCATTGGCGAGGCAGTCCGCGATTGCGGCGGCAGGGGATGCGGCGACCAAGGGAAGGAGTTCTGGGGGGAGAGCTGGGACGACTGTGGTTAAGGGGAAAGCTAAGAGGCGGGGGTAGTCAAAACAGTTTACTTGTAGTTTGATGATATCTTTAGCTAAAAACTAGGTGAGTAAAAAATGAGACTTTTGATAACAATATTGACTCTGGCCATTTTAACTAGTCAACAAACACACGCGCAAGAAACTAAAGTATACTGTAGTTTTGAAACGCTACCACCAATGACGTTGGTATTGCGTGGAGGCATGGGTGCAAACGATAACTCCTTACAAGTTGGTAATAACGAAGCCGTTTCTCTGAGTATCGGCTCAAGCCTATCTTTGGCTAAGTTTGATGGAAATGAATATATAATATCGTGGCAGCATCCCGCATCCGTTACCATAGCTAAGTTAGATGGCAGTAATGCAAAATTTACGCGCTTTGGCGACTGCTCGTCAAACGACGAGATTTTCTCCTCAAACCCCGTGACAGATACCAAAACCGCTGTCTTACAAGGTTTTGTTTGGAACGATGTTTCTATCTGTAGGGCAGCTCTAAAAACGTACTTTTTTCTAAAGGAGTTACCAGAGTTTCGCAATACACAAGAGCGATTGCACATTTTTGAAAGCAACAGCGGCAACTCCTACGCCTGCTCCATAAATGGATCAGTTGCCGAATTTATTTGGCTGAACCAGCAAGGAAAAACAATGACTAGCAAATCAACCCTATTTTCATTTTCAAATTCAAATTTGGAAGTTATCTCTGATATGCAAACCGAAATTTTTGAAATGCCGAACTGAACTTACACCACCCGTAGGGTGTGCGGTCCCCGCGCACCATTCCATAATGTCCACAAAACGCCCCCCGCTTGCCGGAATGTTTGCACGGTGCGCGGGGACCGCACACCCTACCCACCGATAGCCTCGGGCCAAGGCGTTTGTTGAAGGAAAATTAATACCAAGCCTAGGGTGGGTTATTAACCCGCCATCTCAATCGCCGCATGTGGTGGGTGAATCACCCACCCTACGCCAAACCTCACCCCGAGCAATAAACCACGTCATACATCACCGGCTCAAAGTTCTTGCACATCGCGTTGATCTTCCGGTTCCGCGCCACCATTTCGTCAGACCGCAGCATCGCCTGAAAATCCTCCCGTGTTTCCCACTGGGAATAGTTCGCAATCCGCGTCTGCGCGTCGTTCACATGCAGCGCCGCCGAGATGAACCCAGCCTGCACGCTAATCACATCGTCACAGGTTGAACGCAGTAATTCCAGCAAATCCTGACACGTCCCGGGGTTGACCTCGAAGGTCGTGATTACGGTTTGCAGCTTACGATCTTTGGAAATTGTCGACATAGCGTCCTCCTAATGCTGACACCACTCTACGCCCGCACCCGCAAATCGCCAAAGATTTTCGCGACGCCGACCCAATGCGCTTCCCCCCCCACCGGGGGAGGGCTAAGGAGGGGGGGCATCCTTAAGAAGGCAAATCCACCCGCGCTGTCATATGCACCGTGCCGGAAACCGCCGCAGGCCACTTGATCGACACATTGCTATTCCCCGCCAATTGCGCCGAAGGGGCCACGAACTGCGCCACACCGCTACCGTTCACGATGTCCCCTTGCGGCATAACCGCATCAACGCCCAGCGCCTGCCCACCAAATGGAAGTTTGGCCGATAAATCCACAGACCAGTTATTCGACACACCAGCTTGCGAGACCCGCACCACCGCCGGACTCTCCGTCCGTTCGATCACTTCGTCGAAGGAGTTACTCGTAAACGTCACCGACTTGGTCGCGCTATGGTCAAACGACCCTTCCGAGGTGTCCACGCCCTCAACCCGGTCAACGACACCGCTACCGATGGTCTTGAACGTATTTCCAACCACCGAAATCCCGTCAATCGTATGCCCCGTGCCAAAGGGTGCCAGTCGGATATACGTGAACCACGAAGGCATATCCCCCGCTGTGAAAATATTCCCCGTCAAAGACAACGTCCCGAAAGCCCGCGTGCTGGCCGAAGCATTCGCCTTCACATCATGTTCGTTGTTCAACTCGATCCACGCATTGTCGATATAGTTCGCCGACATCGTCGTCTTGCAGCTTTTTTGTGTGAACACGATCCCCGCCGATCGCTCCCCGTCGACCGAGCCATCGCCTTGCCAGAAGTGGTTCCCCGAAATAATATGCCCACCACCGTTCAGCACCCCAAAATGCCGGAACCGGACGGAACGGTTGTTGCGAACCTTGATGTCGTTGCTGTTCGTATTAAACGCAATAGTAGTCCGATACTGCACGAGCGTATTGTATTCATTCGACAAAAACTCGTTATTATCAACCGCCATGCCGTTACATCCCTTGCCGATCGAGGTAATTGCCCGATCCCGCGGCTTGGTAAACCAGCAATCATAAATGTGCCACGCCAAGCCATCCTTGGGTAGCATGATGCCGCTGGCATCGCCAAAGCAACCAAACTCGATGCCCTCGATCTGGAACCGCTGAAGGCTGGCAAAACCGGAAAAGTCGAGCAAATAGCGGAAGCGGATAAACGTGTACGTCTGCGACGTCGGCGCCGAATGCAGCGGTTGGCTTAGCGTGATCGTACCCAATGCATCGTCTTTGTCCCTTACATAGACCTCGCGCCCAACTCCCGCACCCGTCACCAATGATCCTACCTCAACCGAGGCGATGCCCGCCACATTCGTAAGTTCCATACTGTTACCACTGGAATACGTCGCCGTGCAAGCAACTGCCGTTGTGTTCCACGCCGTTCCCGGATTCGCTTCCAGCTGCCCATTTCGCAGCACGCGACGGTTTGCATAGGTATTTTTGTTTCCGACGGCTGCGTGTACGTCAATCGGACCATCAAGCTGAATACGCATCCCGCCCATGTCCAACGACTCGTGATCAGTATAGTTGAACAACGCCTGAAGTGCCTTCTTCAGCGCCAAGGTCTCGTTCCCAAATGCGTCAACGTAAGTCGGCAAATCGAAATTATGTGTCAGCTGCAGCCTCTTGCCGTCGGGCATCACCACCTTACCCTCGAACCGGCAACGCGCGTTCAACGTACAGTGCACTGACAGATAATATGTACCGGCCGAGATCAGCAACTCCCGACCGCTAGCCTCTGCCGCTGCATCCGCTGCTTCGAAAGCGGCCAGATCATCCGTTACCCCGTCCCCGATCGCGCCGTAGTCCCGCACATCAACCCAATGCATCAGTTTGCGGTGAAAATACGATGTCACATCATTAATCTCGACCGACTCTACCCGAACAACGCTCCCCGTCGCCCCTGACAGATCCAGCCCGAAATGTCCGTAAACCGGTTCCGTTCCCCAAGCCATGTCGACACCCGCCCGGTTGCCGGAGCCCACAATTGCGGACACCGTGTAAATCCGCCCATAGGTATCCATCGTGTTTGATGAGCCGTATTCATTTAGCCCGGCAATATGGGCGCCACCAGCGCCCCCTGCCCGCGCCGCAATACGCGCTGACGGGAACGCCCCGCTCATAACCTTAATGCGCGCCTTAATCTCGATATACGCGCCGGGAAAAACGGGTACTTCGCCGATGTAGCGCAAAGACAGTGGGTCACTGATCGTCTGCAACTCCAGACACGACCCAAAGTCCGGATCGCTCGCGACAATGGCAGCGTTCGCCGCCCCCGTATACGTTGGCGAACCCGGCGTTCCGTCCGTGCTGGACCAATCATCCAATCCGTCCACAAACGCCGGCGGCATCAAGTCAATTCCGTCTGTTACAACCATATTCATATGCAATACCCCTTAGATCGGCGAAGCGCCGACAAGCCTACGGTCTCCGCATATAGCGAAGCGCCGAATTTAAGTTTTCTCGAGAATGGCCGCGGCAATTGCGGCAGACGTCCAATATTTACCACCGAATGGTTAATGCCACGTTAATTCGAGTGGCTTTTCTCGCATTTATTTTACTGGCTATTGCAAGCATACATTTAATACCCAATTTATAAATGTATTGATCTTTATTTAACAATTTAAACTGTTATTTAAAATGGAACTAGAAAGAGGAGCCAAAAAATGAACCCAGACTGGATAAATGCGTTGATCGGAGGCCTGATGATTGGCACTGCCTCAGGCATACTATGAAGTGGTCCTGCTTTTTGGGACAGGTTAGCGGCTTTGCTAAGATGCATCGGGTTTCTGTTCATGCCGCTTTTCGTATCTCCGCTTGGGTGAAGTAT
>JGI24025J20009_10000268_pt1 | contig 40776 bp, 40 predicted proteins | sample Cruoilmetagenom3_FD_20009 | JGI IMG/M metagenome (IMG submission 20009) | reverse complement strand
GGCACTTGTGCCAAATATTTCGCCGTAGGCGAAACGCAAGCGGAAAATAGATAACTAGATTCAATTGGTTTTGCCCCTTGGGGCAAAAATTGGGCAACTACGCTCGCAATGACAGGCAGGAAAGGGCTGGCAATGATGAGGTTGGTTGGCGAGGAGCAATCAATCCACCCCTTAGTTGGCGAGGGACGAAGGAAAAGGGAGGCCCGCCCGTCACCTCCCCTTATCTGGCGAGGGACGGCACGTTGCCGATGATGTCCTCTACCTCATCCTTGTCATGGCAGAACCGGATTACACTCTCACCGCTTATGACTCCATTGAGATAAAGGCTGGCCAGGGATTGGTCCAGGGTCATCATGCCGTCCTGGTTACTGGTGCGGATGACATTATGGAGCTGGTGGATTTTGCCTTCCCGGATAAGATTTCTAACCGCTGAGCTGCCCAGCATTATCTCCACAGCGGCTATTCTCCCTGGCCCGTTGGCCCGCGGCACCAGCGTCTGGCACAGCACGCCGATGAGCAGCGAGGCCAGCCTCGCCTGGGCTAAATAGCGCTGGTCCGGAGGGAACAGGTCTATAACTCTTTCCATAGCATGGGCTGCGCCAGGAGCATGGCCGGTGGTCAGGACCAGATGCCCCGTCTCCGCCACGGTAAGCGCAGCCGCCGCCGTCTCCAGGTCCCTCATCTCACCAACCAGGATGACATCAGGGTCCTGCCTGAGTACATGTTTCAACGCTTCACCAAAGGACAGGGTGTCGGTGCCCAGCTCACGCTGAGTGATGGCTGCCTTGATGTTAGGATAAGTATATTCGATGGGGTCTTCGATAGTCACTACGTGACAGCTTCTGTTCTCATTGAGGTGATGTATCATGGCTGCCAGAGTGGTGGTTTTGCCACTTCCGGTGGGTCCAGAGACTATCACCAACCCTCTGGGTCTTAAGGCTAATTCCTTGCATATTCGGGGTAACTCCAATTCGTCTATGGTAGGAATTACAGGTGGCAAAAGACGCAGGGCAAAGCTGATAGCTCCCCTTTGCTGGGCCACATTGCAGCGAATTCGGCCCACCCCGGACAGAGTATAGCCAAAATCAAGCTCCAGACTGCGGTGGAACTCTTCCCTCTGTTCCGGTGTAGTTAGCTGGACGAAAGCTTCGCTTACTTCCTCAGGCATCAAGGCCCCCACTCCGTCCAGCATTGCCAGCGAGCCGTCTATGCGGACCAGAGGTGGCGAACCAACCACCAGATGCAAATCTGAGGCATTCTTCCTGCTCGACTCCCGGAGCAACTCTATGATATCTACCATTACGGTCTTATGTTAAACCCCCGCTTACCCAGAATACAATAGCCCTTTGGTCATAACTACAGCCAGATTTTCGTACCACGTTTACTCTACACCATCGGTCAGCAGCAGTGTGAACCCCGTCTGAAGCTCTTCCTGGTGCATATCAGTGATGACCAGCAAGCCAAACCGGCCGCTGGCCCTTAGCTGCCTGGCGTACCTGAACACAGCCAATGCATCAGCACCCCGGCCGGTTACTGTCATGGCCTCGGTATTGCCACTGACTTTCAGCAAATCTATTGTTCCAGGCAGCTCGTTTATCTGGCCTAAATCTCCGTTGATTTCATCTCTACCGGCTGCAAACTGGCGAAAGGTGGTGGTGAAAGCATCGGCAGTCTCTTCCCGCGATGAGACCTGCTCGGTAAGGGCTTCTATCTCCTCGGTCTGAGCCCTCGCCTGAGCCTGTGCCTCAGCCTGCCTGGAGACCACTATCTGGCTTATGCTGGCCCATTCAGCACGCAACGCACTGGTGTAAGACACGGCATTGATGCTCAGATAGGCCATATAAGCCACCAGGGCAATGCCAACTATCAGAACAGGCGGGAACAGGAGCTGGGATACAGGCGTCCGCTTGGGCCGATAAGCCTCAGGCAGAGCATTGAATTTGACTCGGGAATAGGCAATGGCATCATTGCCGGCTACCTCCTTAAGCACCAGGCCGATATTGGTGGCGTACTGGCAGGCCGGCAAGCCTTCGCTGGCCTCCATTGCCGCAGGCAATGCCTGGACCGGATGTTCCCACCTTCCCGTTATCAGCTTCCAGGTATCCTCCCACCCGGCAAGCTCCCCGGAAACGAACAGCGGCACAGTAGGCTCGATTGGCTTATTGACATGGCTGGAGTTATAGAAAGTAATCGCCCTGTCGAACTCCTCCCTGATGCTGGAGACTTTCTCTTCAAGCGGCACCTCCCCGGACAAAGGCACACTGCGCATTACCTCCGGGATCCCATTCACCTTGACCACAATGTCGAAGTTTTCTGGCTGCAGGTCGATGATAATGGCAGTGGGCTCAGTGGTGGTCCTGGCCAGTGCCGTCGTCCTCAGGTCCATCACGTAGGGGTTCAACCCTGCCTTGCGCAGCGTTAAGATAAGGGTATCCACGCAATTCTTCGGCGCAGCTGCCAGATAAATCGACGTTTCCCCTTTCACTGAGGGGAAGACCTGCCAGAAGGTATAAAGCTCCTCAATAGGGACTCCCAGGACTCTGTCCGCCTCTCTCCGCACTGCCTCAGCAAGCAGAGAGCTGGGCAGCTCGGGCAGAGTCAGCCAGCGGTAAAGGCAATTGATGCCGCTGATGCCGGCAACCACCTTCCCGGTGCCTATCTTCTTGTCCCGCCACAGTCTCCTGACCGCAGCCGCCACCTCATCTTGATTCAGGATGACACCGTGTTTCACCAGGCCCGGCTCTAAAGGCATGCTGGCCCACTTTCGCACCCGCCTGCCTTTGGCCGACAGCACCCGGATGCCCGAGTCATCAATATATACGCTGGTCGCTCCTTTAGCCATCTCGTCTATTCGTAGATATAGATTTTCAATCCTAGGTCGATTGTCGCCTTATTGTCCTCGCCAACATGCACTGCCACCGACTCTATGCTGGCAGTCGGAAAAGCCTCGCTTATCTTCGTGCTGAAATTTATCAGCGAGGGCAGCAGTCCGCTTTCAGCACAGACCGTCAGCCCGAACGCACGATAGGGAATGCCATTTATCACCTCACTCGCCCGGCTTGAAGACCCAAGCCTCGTTATGGTGACGCCGCTCTTTTCAGCGGCTTCAACCAGCGCCTCACTGATTTCTATGGACTCAGTGTAGCGCCTGAACTCATTCTGGAGCTCGCTGATGCTGGCATTGGCTTCAGCCAGCCTCCTTTCCAGCTTTCCCTTGTCGGCTGGCGGCGGCAGTTCATAGTCAACCAGCTTCCACTGGGCCTGGGCAATCCTCGCGCTCAGCTCGCTCTGCTCGGCCTTCTGCCGGCTGTAAACCACACCAGCGGTGATGAGCAGCATGGCCAGAATGCTAATAGTCAGAACCCACCGAGTTGCTTTGCTTAGCTTCACTGACTTCGCCATTTGCTGCCTGCCTTATTCATCATACTCTGTGCCAGCTAGGTTATCTGTAGGTATAGATACTCGCTTTCCTGTCCGGAAAACCGGGGCAGCCTGGACAATCAAAGGGGTCCGGGCCGCTGTACGAGGCATGCCTGCGCTCTGGCGGGAGTGTACCATTGTCTTTCAGTATGGTGATACTCCCAATGGCATAGACATCACCTGTTATTCGGGCATTCGGGTTCCACAAATAGATAACAGTATTCCCGGTAGGTTCGTCATATGTATCACCAGGGGTATAGCTACTACCTACTATTTGGGCATTCGCATCAATGTCAATAGTCAGATTCCCGTCAGCCCAGATGTTGCCTTCGATCTCAGCGCCACTCTCCGTCAGTGTAACACTGCAATCCTCGCCCAGGAGGTGAATATCACCGTAGATAGTACAACCGTTCCCCAACGTCATGTCCCCCCCACAACATACAGTGCCATAGATTTCACAGTTGTTGTCCAGCGTAATGTCGCCCAGAATAAGCAGATCGCCAGTGATTGTGGCGTGATTCATATTGGTGACGCTGCCGGTGGCAATGAAATTGCCGCTGACTTCGATGTTACCACCGATGGTGGCATCGCCATCAACCCAGATATCTCCTTCGGGAGGAGGATCCTGATTGTCAAATACCTGACCACCCGGGAAATAAGTAATCGCCCACACGGTAGATAGCACCGTTGTCTTACCGCTGGCGGTCACTGCCTCAGAGGTAATCTTGTAAGTATTGGCCTCAGGCAACCTCTGTACACTGACATTCACGGTCCTGCCGTTAATAGTGTAAGCCTGCCTTTCTCCAGAGCCAGCGTCTTCGTCCCAGCCAGCCCAGGGCCCCTCTGCTGGTCTGCCTTTTAGCAGCCAGTACAGGGAGTCTTCAACGCCGGAATCGGCGGCATAGAACTCCAGCTCCTTCCACTCTACCGCCTGGTGCCCCTTCAAAGTGCTGAAACCAAGGCCGAGAGTCGGTATAAGGAGCATGCCGCCCACGCCCAGCAGCACCAGGACTATGGCCAGCGCTTGCCCTTTCTGTCCTTTGGTTACCTTTCTCAACGTCCGTTCTGCTATCCCTATCATTATTACCTTTCAGGCTTCAATCAGGCCGAGGTTTAACCTCAAATGTTCTCGTCTCCGATTTGCCATTTACCTCAGCGGTGATGGTCACAGTGAACACTCCATCGGTAAAGTCACAATTAGTCGTTGCCGGGTTAAGGTCTATCAATTGAGCGACAAAAGTAGTAGCATCAGGGTCAGGGTTAGTAACCGGGTCATAATTAGTGTAATGCTCTCGATTAAGCTCGCCACCTACCAAGATATAAACAACCCAATGCTCATCACCATCATAATCGAGCCATTTTAAGCTGAGAGGAAACCCCGAGTCTCCTGAGTCGGGAGTCACGCTTTGAGCCATTTGCACGTCCCGGCTAATCCAGTGACCGGCATTACGCACCTGATTTATTGCTGTGTTCTGGTCATTGCTGATGGCGGCAGTGGTGAACACCTGACTTATGCTCATAGTGGCCACAGCACCAATAATGCCGGTCAGCGCAAGCACCAGCAACAGCTCAATAAGACTGAGGCCCTGCTGGCTTCTCTCCAGTCTATCCAGCAGCCAACGCTCCGCCAGTTTCATCGGTCTACCTTGTAGCTCGCCAATACAAATACCTCTTCACTATTATGCTTCACGACGGCGGTTATCCGGCGAATGCCCTCATCATCGGCATCAGCATCGCCATCTTCATCGGCGTCAAAGTCCTCAGCTCCGACCTCCACGGAATAGCCACCATATTCACTGGAAAGAGCATGACTGGAATCAAACCAGGAGGGCACAGCCGCGGAGCTGGAGCCAGAGGTGTCGACACTGTAAGACCACGCATCAGTAGAATACTCCTGGCTCTTAACGTACTCCATTTCGCTCCGGGCCAGGCTCTCGGCCACCGACTTCTCATCGGCGAGGTAGCTGCCTTTCAGCGCAGTGGACAGGCCACCCAGGAAGACGACAGCCACCAGACCCAGAATCCCCAGGGCGACTATCACCTCAATACCACTCATACCTTTATGCCCGAATCGAACGCCCTTGTTTTCCCACATAATCCAGTTCAAACTCCCAGCTGGCCATAAATGGAATACATGGCGGCCAGCAGTGATACAGCGATAAAGCCGATTATTCCGCCGATAATGATCGTCATGGCCGGAGTAATAAGGGCAATCATCGCCCTGGTCTTATCATCAGACTCAGCCTCACAGCTCTCAGCCACCGTGTCCAATGTGTTATCAAGATTACCGGTCTCCTCTCCCACCGCGGTCATCTGCACCATCAGCGGCAGGAACAGGCCGTTCTGTCCCATAGGACCGGAGAGACCCTGCCCGGCAACCATGCTCCGCTGGACTCCAGTCAGTGCCCGCGACATAGCCTTGTTGCCGCTACCCTGGATGACCAGAGTCATTATGTCGGGCAGGGGCAGGCCGCTCCGGTACAACAGTGACATACTGCGGCAGCAGCGGGAAAGCTCGTTGAGCAAGTTGATGCGCCCGATGCGGGGCAGACTGAGCATCAGTTTGCTCCACTGATACTTGCCTGCCGGCGTCCTGGCGTAGATGAATCCGACAACTACAGCAGCGGCCATCCCCGAAAGCACCCACAGGCCATAGCGTTGCGACCAGTCGGTGAAAGCCAGCAGCGCCCGGGTTGGTGCCGGCAATTCAGCGCCAAACGAAGCATAGAAGTCGGCGAAGGCAGGCAAAACAAAACCGACCATGAGCCCGATGACCGCCATGGTGGCAACAACCAGGATAACCGGATAGATCATGGCATTCTTTACGCTTTTTCTGGTGATCGCACTTCTCTCAATATAATCGGCGGCTCGCCTCAATACTATCTCGAGACTTCCCGTTCGCTCTCCCACGGAAATCAGCCGATGATAAAGTGCGGAGAAAGCTCGGGGGTGCTTGCTGATAGCCTCCGATAGCGGGCTACCGTTACGAACATCGGAAACCACTTCAGCGATTATTTTTTTCAGACTGCGGTTGGTTACCTGGCTTTGCAACAATCCCAGCGAGGTAATTACGTCAGTGCCCGATTCCAGCAGCAAAGCTAGCTGCCGGGAAAACATCACTATTTCAATGGGTTTTATTGGGAAGAGTCCAGAAGTCAATTTGCCAGGCTGCACAAAGGGCACGACCTCTTTGAGACTGAGCACCCGGTAGCCCGCATAGGAGAGCAAGTCAGCGGCTGACTTTTCGCTGGCAGCGGAAAGCTTGCCTTTGACCGCTCTGTTATCCTCGGTGGCAGCTACATATTCATAGTCCATGGCTACTCTATGAAGTAGGCGTTGCGCAACACTTCAGATGGGGTGGTAATGGCTGCTTTTACTTTAAGCATGCCATCTTTAATCAGCGGCACCAGGCCCTCAGCAATTGCCTGCTGCCGAACCTCAGCGGTGCTGGCGCCTTTCAGTACCTGCATCCTTATCTTGTCGCTCAGGGGCAGGACTTCGAAAAGCCCTGTCCTGCCTCGGTATCCAGTATAGCTACATAGCTCGCAGCCGGTGCCATAGAGGAACTCAGTTCGTTCTTCCCCCGTTTCCTTGGCATAAGCTAATTGCTCCATCAAAGGGGCTTCTTTGTAGTCACAACAATCGGGACAGATGCGGCGCACCATGCGCTGAGCCACCACACCGGTGACCGCCGATGATACCAGAAAAGGCTCTATACCCAGGTCGAGAAGGCGAAAGATGACTCCAATGGCATCATTGGCATGGATGGAAGAGAGGACTAAGTGTCCTGTTAAAGCTGCCTGAATAGCTATTTTGGCCGTCTCAGCATCGCGAATCTCACCTACCATTATAATATCGGGGTCAAGACGCAATATAGACCTCAAGCCATTGGCGAAGGTAACTCCTGCCCTGGGGTTAACCTGGATCTGATTCATGTTAGCAAAGCGGTATTCCACCGGGTCCTCAATAGTGACGATGTTGCGGGATATTTTATCCAGCTTATTGACCGAGGCATAGAGTGTGGTAGTTTTGCCCGCCCCCGTAGGGCCGCTGATTAAAAGCATGCCGAAGGGAACCTTGAGCATATTCTCATATTTAGCTAAAGCTTCAGGAGAAAAACCTAACTCGGGTAAATCTATGATGCCCAACGACTTATCCAGGAGGCGTAAGACTGCTATCTCCCCGTGGATGGTGGGAGAAGTAGCTACGCGGATATCTATAGGCCTGCCTTTGGCTTCAGTGGAAAATTGCCCGTCCTGAGCGCGGAGATGGTCGGCGATATTCATATCAGCCATTATCTTTATTCTTGAGGTGAGGGGAAGATGTATTTTTAACGGCAAGGACATAACGTCTCGGAGGGCACCGTCAATACGATAGCGGATTCTTAGTTCATCTTCTTCAGGCTCAATGTGGATGTCAGAGGCCCTGGCTTTAGCCGCCTCATCAATGATAAGGCGCAAGGCACTAGCCACCGGAGTATCCTCGGCAGCTTCAATCAAGGCTTGGGCATCAATTGCCTCAGCACCGCCGGGGATGCGGGATATTTGCTCTTCGATTTGTCCGAAGCCTTTATAGTTGAAATCAATAGCTTCCCGCACTTCCTTTTCACTGGCAGCTATGGGTTCTATCCTCATCCTACTCTGCAATGCCAAAGCTTCCAGAGCGAAGATATCAGCCGGGTTTGCCATACCTACTTGTAAGGCATTGTCCACAATGGCTATGGGCATGGAGATGAATCTTCTTGCCATGGTTTCGGGGATTACCTTTAAGACTTCAGGCTGAGGTATCCGCCTGAGCAGCCTTTTCTTGGGCTCCACCTCGGGCACTGCGGTTAGCAAATTCTCGACGGCACTTTGAAGATCAGAGGCCTTTTCCCCTTCTATTGCTCCTCGTATTTTAAGTTCGATTACTTTTATGCCTTGTTGCTCAGCGAACTGCCTAGCTTCAGGAGCGAGCTTCCCGGAGATCAACAGCACCTTCTCCTGGATTCCAGCATCATAAGCTTTGGTATCAAACAGGGATACCTGACTCAAGCCCACTTGGTCCTCAAGCACCTCATTTATACCCAGCCTGTGAGTTACAAAGCCATCGTCCCAGGAGGCAAGGGCGTCAAAGGTATATTCTGCTCCTGACCTTCCCTTAGCTCTGGCGTTCTGTTCAACCTTGTAGCCAGACTCAGCTAAATACTGCAAAAGTTGAGACTTACTGTCCCAACTAATAAGACCCGTCTTTGCTGGTGCAGGAGGCAGCGGCGAGGTTAAGAATGCCCTCAGGCTTTCCTCCTGGAAGAGTCTTATTCTCTGGTTTTGGGCAAAACGGCTGGCCACAGAGTCAAGCCCGGGAAGAGCAATGAGGCCCTTGTCTCTAATGCCGCAGTCGTAGCACTTGTCATCGAAGGCAAAGACTGCACCCAAGCACACCTGCTGCTCATCATCGCCTAGGGCAATGTCTACGGCGACGGTGTAGGCAATCAGCCCGCCGTCTCTGCGGGCTAGGATATCAAAGGTGTGCTCACCTCCAGACTTCCCTGTGAAAGAAGCGTTTTGCTCCACTTCATAGCCTTGGTTTTCAAGACGCTGGATAAATTGGCTTTTGAGCTGTTCAATTTGCCCTTGTTTTAACTGTTGCATAGGTAAATGCTAATATAATCGGCTATCTTGGTAAATAGGCTTTTAGTCCTAATTAGATAGGCTTTTAGTCCTAGTATTGACAACATGATGGGCAGTAGCTGACAATAGTCACAGTGGCTAAGAAAAGGTTTCTTGCTCTATTTTTGGGCCTGGCTCTCCTGTGGTCTTTCAACCTATTCCCCATTGCCAGGAATAGCCTGGCTTCAGCTAGCCCAGACGAACTGAAGTGGTCCGTTGTGGATACCCCCAGTCAGGAAGGCTATGTAATAGCCAGCCCCAGCGAAATCAATGCTTTTGCGCTTGGCTCTGATGGCGAGACCTTCTATGCCATAGATATACCCGATGAGAAGGTCTATAAGTCAACCGATGGCGGCATTACCTGGGCAGACGACTTGGGCCGAGCCCTTGAAGATGAAGGCGCCACTCTGCCTGCCTGGGATATAGCTGTGGCACCGGATAACCCCGATTTAGTGGCTGTGGCTACCGATGACAGGCAAGAAGTTTACGTCTCGGAGGATGGTGGGAAAAGCTGGACAAATACTCACGTTTCCGATGCCACGGGCTGGGATTCTAGTCTGCTCATTGCTGACATCGCCATTTCCCCGGAATATGACAATAATGATATTGCCATAGGGACAAGAAACCCGGATGGCATTACCAATGGCGATGTCTGGGTGATAAGGCGCGTGGCCTTTGCCGCCTGGCAAGCTCAGGGACTGAGCATGGACGTGACTTCAATTCGCTTTTCACCTAATTATGACGATGACAAGACTATGTTAGCTATCGCCAGTGACACTAATAATACTTATCTCTGCACCGGTACCAGGAATACTGATGAAAATACCACGGCCTGGAAGGTAACCGACCCCGCAAAGGTGGAGGTAGCTGAACGGGCTGGGGACTCACCTGGAGAAAATGAAATCATCGTGTCTGATTTGGCCTTGCCCTCCAACTACTCAGGAAGCAGAGCTAGCAGACGCGTGGTCTACACCGCTTATAGCTCGAATACAACAGCCGACGATGTTTATCGCATCGAAGAAAACGAGATTTACAGGCTGGACGTCAACCATGGTAGCGAGGTTGCCATAGCTTCCATTGCTTATTATGGCACCTACAGCAGTGGAAGGCTTCTGGCAGGGGAGATAGCGGCTAAAGCAAGTTCAGCCAGCGCTCTGGTCTACTTTTGCTCCAACCCCGAAGAGGATCTCCCTGACTGGGAAGAGCCGACAAAACCGCCCACTGGCGGTTGTACCTCTGGCCGTGCCAATGCTCAACTTGCGTGGAGCTATAACGGCAAGACGGCCTACTGCGGAACAAGCACAACTTCTGTGGAAAGTGCCGCTGATTGGGCTGACCCTGATAAGTGGGAAGGCCAGCTTCACGATGAAAGCGCCCTGTCTCAAAGCAAGGATTATTGTGATGTCTGGAATCAGCTCAGCCTGATAGATACCGAGATCGGCTGCCTCTGCGACTATGCCTTTTTTTATGATTACGAAACACTTTGTCTCGCTACAGCCGGTGGCGGCTTCGATAGCCTGTGGCGAAGCACCAGCGACCCTCCGGGAGAAATCTGGCAAAGGGTGCGGTGCTTTGATAGCGAAACTGATGACATAATTCTGAGACCCAGTCCTGAGGATAGGGGTAATCAGGCTATCTTCTTCGCTGTGCTAGACAGCAATAAACTCAGCTACTCCCAGGACAGAGGGCAGACATGGGAGTCAGTCTGGCGGTGCCCTAATATTACCGATTTAGCCATAGCCAGCGACGAGCTTCTCTATGTTCTGGATGGCAATCTGGTCAACAAAGCCAGCTCAGAAGATAGGGAGGACACCTGGGAGTGGCAAACAGACATAGATACCGGGCTTATTTCAGGTTATACCCTGGCTATTAGTGGCGAGGATTGGGTCTTCGTTGCTGAAGATGAAGATGGTGGAGGCAAAATAGCCTATTCCGCCGATGGTGGGGCCACCTTTGATCTCACCGAAGCTTTACCTGAGGTGGGCAACACGCGGGTGATACCGGATGAGGATTTTGACAGCAACCGATTGATTTATGCTGCTAGCGATGACGGCGGAATTTACCGCTGGACCATTGAAGGCAGCACCTTCTGGAGAGAACTGAACCCACCACACACCGGCTTTTACGGCCTGGCTCAGCAGGGCGGTGCACTCTACGGAGCTTATGGGGCAGGAATTGTCCGCACCCTAATTCCTCATCAGGAAAACATCAGTGAGAGCGACTGGGATAGCCTTACTGCTGGATTAGCCAGCGGCTTTACCTTTAGACCTGGCACGCTGGAGGCAGTAAGCGATGAAGCTATAGACCTATGGGCAATTGATGGCCGAGCTTATGATTTTCCTAACGATAGGGGCTGCCTCTGGGTCTACTCCGATACCTTTGTCTTACAAGCGCCCTGGCCGACCTCGCCAGCAATAGATGAACTGATACCATGTGACCCGTGTGCCTGTCAGGCCAGTATATTCTGCTTTCGTTGGCGAGAATTATCTTCAACCGAGGAGTACGAGCTGTGGATAGCCAGGGATGAAGAGTTTGCTTACATGATAGCCAAAGTAGACAAGATAACCCCCGCTAACCCCACCAGCCCTGCTTGGTGTTCACGTGAAGGACCGTTACGCTTAGTTTGTGGCAAGACTTATTACTGGAAGGTGAGAGGCTGTGCCACTACTGAGGGTGAAGCCGTCCATAGCCAGTGGTCGCCGCCGATGAGGTTTACTGTGGAAACCTGCTCGTCAACAGGGGGAATGCATATTGCCCCTATCTTGGTAGCTCCGGAGAATGGCAGCCGGGGTGTATCAAGGTCGCCAGCTTTTTCCTGGACAGGATTCCCCGACACGGTAAGCTATGAGTTTATCCTGGCCGAAGACGTCAATTGGGCCCAGGGGATAGTTAGAGAGGAACTGCCTGTATCAGCATACGTATACACAGGTGAGCTTGACTGGGGCAAGACCTATTTATGGCAGGTAAGGGCAATTGAGCCTGCCCCCAGTGAACCCGCCATAGGCACCTTTACCGTGATGACAGAACCACAGCCAGCACAACCGCCAGCACAACTGCCAGCGCAACTGTCAGCTCCATTGCCGATTCCCCAGACGCCATTCTGGGTATGGGTAATGATTGGCCTACTTGCCCTGTTGGCGGTACTTATTATCGCACTTTGCTTCGCCACCAGACGCTAGGGGAAGCGGTGCAGGGCTTACTGCCAACCCTATCAGATTGCTTCGTCGCTGGCGCTCCTCGCAATGACAGAAGGGGCGTCGTTCCGAGCGAAGCGTGGCAATCTAAATTTCTTCGCGGCTCGTTCCCTCAAGACTCAGGCTGATTAGGGAGGCTAGAACTATGTTCTATTGACAAATCCCAGCAGCCTCGTGGTAAAATGGTAACAGGACAATAGTCACGGGCGGTGAGGTAATGAATAAGCGGCGGTCTAACATCGAGATAATAGCTGATATGCTCAGGGTGGGAGAAAACGGTGCTGGCAAGACAGAGATTATGTACAGCGCTAATATGAGCTACGCCCAGATACAGAAGTATCTCGGCTTCTTGATAAGCCATGGATTTATTAGCCGGGTGGAGGTGGGCAATCCCGTAGTTACCTATCAGGTTACGGATAAGGGATCGCAGTTGCTCCAGAATATAGATGTTATAACGGAAATGCTCGAGTTCGGGAATGGCAATGGATCCCATGGCTTATACTAGGAGAGCACCCTGAAGAAACAAAGTGATTGAAGACTTTTCCCGTATGGCCGGCAGCGACTCAGGATTGGCGAGTACGACTGCTAAAGACTCAGGAAATACAATATAAGGAGTGTTGTTATGATAGGAGAGTTACATGTCTGAGAAAAGGATGCTAATAGTAGATGCTGAACTGGTGGAAAAGATAGATGATAATCGTGGCGACCTGAGCCGTTCCGAATTTGTAGCCTTCCTGATTGACAGCTTGCTACAAGAGAAAGGAAAAGGCAAAAATAACAATTTGGTAACCAGAGAAGAGTTTCACCAGTTTCAGGAAGGGACAAAAGAGCTATTGCGCAGTTTTCTGGAGTTCTTTATCAGCTATGGACTGGAGCTGGGTAAGCAACCCAAGGACAAAGAGTTCGAACAGTTAAGTCAGAGACTGCAAGCTCTGGGCAGCTCCCCAAAAAGGTAAAACTTGTTAGCAAACTCGTTATCCCTCCACATTTTTTCCTTAGTAAGATTTGTTGCAGCTTCAAATAGAACTATCTTCTAGAACATAATCACTTCCCAACCTATCATAAGGCCTGTCATACTGTCTTCAAGCTAATAAACTTGCTTTTGTCATTGCGAGCGAAGCGAAGCAATCTAGAAATTCTTCGGCCGTAGCTCGCAATGGTATAGAGGAAGATGAGGGAGTGTAGCTATGACAAGGCCAATTGATTTACTACGACAGGGGCGGAAGGAAGAGCTGTGGCAGATGTGCTGCGGCTTTGTTGACCTCAGCCTGGAGCAATTCATGACCATTCAGAAACGGCTGCTGCTGGAGCAAATTGAATTGCTCAAAAACTGTGAACTGGGCCGCAAGGTAATGCACGGGGCTATGCCCGAGACGGTAGAGGAATTCCGAGAGCAAGTGCCATTGACCAGCTATGCTGACTACTGCCCCGAGCTTCTGGAGCAAAGCGAGGACGTATTGCCGGCCAAAGTTGCCAGGTGGGTAAGGACTTCAGGCAGGACTGGAGAATATGAGGTCAAGTGGATCCCTGTCTCCGAAGATTTCTTTCGTGAATACGAAAAGTTGTGCGGGGCCTTTGTCCTATTTGCTTTTTGCCATAGGCGCGGCGATGTTTCCCAAATTAAGGAGCATCTGAAAGTGTTGTACACCATGGCACCTCCACAGTACGGCTCGGGTCTAGCCGGTTACCTGGCGCAACAGGTAATTGGCTATGACTTGTTGCCTTCCCATTCCGAGGGCATGTCTTTCGCAGAGAGGATGAGGGCTGGCTTTGGTGAGGCTTTGTACCAGGGACTCGATGCTTTCGGTGGTTTGTCCTCTGTTCTCATCACCGTAGGAGAGCAGTTCAAGCAAGGAGCTGGCAATGTGAGTGTTCGCTGTTTGTTAGCTCACCCGGAGGCGTTGCTCCGCGTCACCAAGGCATTAATCAAGAGCAAATTGGCCCGTCGCTCCATCCTCCCTAAAGACCTGTGGTCAGTCAAAGCTATTGTGGGCGCTGGCACTGACAGCGCTGTTTTCATGAAGAGGGTAGAGCAGTTATGGGGAAGGCGTCCTCTCGATGTATACGCGGGCACTGAAGGTGGTTGCTATGCCATGCAGACCTGGGACTACGATAGCATGACCTTCGTTCCCAACCTTAACTTCTTTGAGTTTATCCCTGAGGGGGAGTGGTTCAAATCGCAATTAGACCATTCCTACCAGCCAAGAACTGTGCTATTGGACGAAGTGAAGGCCGGTGCGAACTATGAGCTGGTCATCACCAACCTTCATGGTGGTATTATGGCCAGATTTAGGCTCGGCGACATGGTCAGGATAAGCTCACTGCAAAACGAAAAACTCAATATCAACATTCCGCAAATGGTCTTCGAAAGGCGAGCTGACGACCTTGTTGAGATTCCTGGCTTTGGTCGGCTGACGGAGAGGCTAATCTGGCAGGCAATTGAAAATAGCGGCATCCCCTATGTGGATTGGACAGCACGTAAGGAAATAACGGCCGACAAGCCAGCGTTACACATCTATGTGGAACTCAAAGACTACATTGCCAGCCAGCAAGCCGTGGCAGCAGCAGTGTATGAGCAATTCAAGAAATTGGACGCAGTATATGACTATAATTTCTATAAGACGATGGGCGACATGGAAGGTATGCTCGGCTTGAAACCAATTCAAGTTACTTTGCTGCCCAAGGGCGCCTTTGCCAGTTATATTTCTCAGCGACAGGCTGAAGGTGCTGATTTAGGTGGCCTAAAGCCGCCCCATATCAATCCTTCAGATAAGGTGCTTTCCTTGCTCGGGGCTCCCAGGGTTGTGGTGGAAGCTGTACCAGCAACCGAAGCCGAGCGAGCACCTGCTCGATAAATCGGACATAATTCCAAGGTAGGGCGGCGGGCAATATTGCCCGCCTTTTCCTTNATCCCTTACTTTAGTCCTTCTTGACACGTTCCAAATCTTTGCCAATAATTGCCTTACATTATGAATACTTATACCTTGATCCCCCTGATTGCTACCATTGCTTATCTCCCACTGCTTGTGATTTTGTTCTTCAACCGGCCTTGGCAAAGGAAACAAAGGCTGTTCTTCCTATTTCTGCTTCTTGCCATACTATGGAGCTTCAGCGACTTCCTTAGCCGTGGCGATTTCCTAACTCTAGATAAACTCATTGAGGTCAAGGTCATTCTATGCATCAGCATAGCAATGGGGGTTCAATTTCACTACTTCCTGCGTTACTTCTATCAGCCTCAACGTGGCAGAATGCCGCTCGGCTATTTCTTAGTGATAGGCACTGTCGCTCTAGCCGCACTCGGCTATGTTCCCCAGAGTGTTGACATTACTACTGGCGGTACCCATGTCAGCTACGGTATTTGGTTTATGCTTGCAGGTTTGCTCGTTCTCATCCTGGGCGGCAGAGACGTATATTTCCTCACTGTAAGACGTAGGATCGTAGCTGACCCGGCANAGCGCAACCAGATTGCTTATTTATTTGTTGGTNTTGCTNCTCTACTTATTTTTGTCTTCATCTCTTTTGCTCCCTTCGGNGGGGNATATCCCTTTGCCCATATTGGCAATCTGTTAAATGCCTGTGTCCTAGGCTATGCCGTTGTAGCGCATAAGCTGCTGGATGTCAAAATTGTTTTGCGTCAAGCAACACTATACTTGGGCATTTATGCCGTTGGCGTTGCCGCTATTGTCTTATGTCTTTTTTTGGCTCACCTGATCCTTGACTTCAATGTTGATTTCCCCACTTTTGGGCTAGTCATCGGGGTAGGAGTTCCACTGACCTTCTTCTTTTTTCACAGGGTTCGTGAACCCTGGCAAAGAAAGATAGAGAAAGCTTTTGTCAGGGATAAATACAACCCTCGCCGGCAATTATCTGACTTCGTGACCAAGATACACAATGTTCCCACTCTGGCGCAGTTTGGCCAGCAACTCGTGTCCTTACTATCCCAATCTACTGATTGTCAGAGAGCCTGCTTGCTCTTGCCAGAAGGTAAGGGTGGAGATTTTATTTCCAGATTCGCTTACCCACCCGCAGAAAATAACCTTATGGCAGGCTTGAGTTTGAGACCTGATAGCCCTGCTGTTGCCTGGCTGAAGCGCGAGGGGAAGACGCTGCCTCGAAGGAATATGAACATCCTTCCCGAGTTTCAGAGTCTGTGGCAGGAGGAAAGAGAAGATATTCAATCGGCAAAGGTGCAAATGCTCGTTCCTATAGTAAATAGAGATGAACTGGTCGCCATTTTGGCGATGGGTAATAGGCTGGATGACAGGCTTTATTCCGTTGAGGATATTGATTTGATGGAGTCGATTGCCGGCCGGGTGGCNGCGAGTATGGAAAAGGAATANCTTCATGAACAATTGCAAGAGCAGGACGAAGAATTAACCCTGATTAATCNTTTAACCACGATCATAATTTCCAGTGCCAATATTGAGGAGATATTTGAAGGCTTTACCCAAGAACTGAAGCAGATGCTTGCCGTCGATTATGCTTCGATTGCTTTGATTGAAGGCGACCAGCTTCGTGTTTTGGCCCTATCCGCTCAGGTCAGCTCGGTGAGGCAGGTAGGACAAGGGATATCACTTAGAGGTACCACCACTGAATGGGTAGCTGAGCACCGCAAGACTCTGTATGAAGCCGATGTGAAAGAACATAGCAGATTCTGGACTGCCCCACATTATATTGACGAAGGAATCCGCTCGCTGATTCACCTGCCATTGCTTGTGCGGGACGAGGTTATTGGCAGTTTAATTATAGGTAGCCAGCGTCCCAATGCCTATAGCCCTAAGCAGATACAACGTTTGGAGCGCCTCGCTTCGCAAATTGCTACGCCCATTGAGAATTCCCAGTTCTATGCCAGGGCCGAGCAAAGAAGTCGCATTGATGAGCTCACCGGGTTATTTAATCGCCGCCATTTTGAGGAGAAGCTCAAAGAGGAGATTGCCCGGCATTCCAGGCATAGTAATGTGTTGTCGCTGCTTATGCTTGACCTCGATTCTTTCAAAGCCTATAACGATATNTATGGGCACCCGTCTGGCGACAGGCTGCTNAATCAANTAGGTNCAATCGTCAATAGCTCCATCAGGGATGCTGATGAGGCTTTTCGCTACGGTGGCGACGAATTTGTTGTCATTTTGCCTGAGACAGATGCCGGGGACGCTCACCTGGTAGCTGAACGGGTCAGGGAGTGCATTGCTGCCGAAATGGAGGCCAAGCAAATCCCGGTGACTTGCAGCATTGGCCTGGCTAGCTATCCTGCGGACGGGGTAATGCCAAGTGAGCTAGTTAACACAGCCGATACCGCCCTCTATTATGCCAAGAACACCGGTGGCAACCGCACTTATCTTTCCTCCAAAATATTTTCTGAGCTAGGAACCCAGATAGAAGCCAACGCCAGAGGCGGAGGCTTAAGCGCTGTTTACGCCCTGGCCGCAGCAGTGGACGCCAAAGACCACTATACTTATGGTCACTCTAAGAAAGTCAACACCTATGCCGTGGCTTTGGCTGAGCAGATTGGCCTGCCTCCCGACGAGGTATCTAGAATAAGCACTGCTGCTTTGCTGCATGATATTGGCAAGATCGGCATCCCCGACAGGATACTCAACAAAAAGGGAAAGATTAGCCTTGAGGAATGGGACGCAATCAAATCTCATCCCAGGCTGGGAGCCAACATCGTTGGAAATGTGCCTGACCTGGCTCCTTGCGTAGGCAACATCTTATATCACCACGAGAGGTGGGATGGCGCTGGCTACCCTGAGGGGCTTAAAGGCAGAGCTATTCCTTTGGGTGCTCGCATTCTAGCTGTAGCCGACGCCTTTGCTGCCATGACTTCTGCTCGTCCTTATCGTGACGCTTTCTGCGACGAGAAGGTCCTGAGAAAGCTCAGGGAAGGTGCCGGTAACCAGTTTGACCCTGAACTGGTGGAAGTTTTTATTGGCTTGATCCAGGCTGGCCCTCCCAGGAAAGCGCAGGTAGGTACAGGATCGCCTAGTGAGCAACCAAGCCCATAATGCAGTTGGAAATCCTAAATATCAAATGACCAAACCGAAATAAAAATGTAAAATGACAAAGCAAATTTTAAAAATGAATTCAAGGAAGAAAATGAAACATCTTTGCATTTTAATTTGTCACTCTGATTTTTTATCTTTGATTTTTGATATTTATTGATATTGTTTGGGATTTAGTGCTTAGGATTTAGGAGTTTTTACTAGAGCGCATATGTTGCGGGAGAAGTTCTTTATCGGAAGCTGGTAGGATTTCTCCGGCGCTATGCTTATGATTTCAAAGCCAACTTTTGTCACTAGCTCTTTTATCTCTCCGAAGGAGAAAAGGTGATAATAGCGGTATACTGTTTCGCCTCTCAGCCTCCAGGGTATCTGCTGCTCTTTAGACTTCAGCCAGAATCTTGGTTGTCCTTTATTCCACACAGTCAAGAAAGCCTCGCCGCCAGGCTTTAATACTCGTTCCAACTCCCTGAATGCCCTCTCCCTCTCGTTTTTGCCTCTGACGTGGTGGTAAGCAGCCACCGCAACTATCCAGTCGAAGCTGTTGTCAGGGAACGGCAAGGTGACCATATCAGCGGTCGCCAGGTTAACACCAAAGTCAAACTTGGTTGAATATCTCTGAGCTTGTTTGAGCATTTGTGGAGAGAAGTCTATCCCCCACAGTTCAAATCCTTGTCTAAATGGCAAGAAGTCGGCGCCATGACCACAGCCAACATTTAGCAGTTTTCCGCTCTGCCACCTTTCAGCTAGCTCCTCAAGTTCTTCCCTTAATAAAGGCCAGTGTCTTACCCGATACCAGCTTTCAGCTATTTGGTCAAACGTCCGCCTATTTGTGGTCATAAAATAAGCTCTATAATGGAGGGGCGATATTACCCTTTATAGATATCGCCTCTGCTTCCGATAGCCTCGACAATAATTAACTGCTCTTCTCTGTCAACTCGGTAAATTATTCTAAAGTCTCCAGCTCTTAAACGGTATCTCCCCTTCAACTTTCCCCTTAATCTCGTAATGCCTTTCGCGGAAAGCGGATTAGCTCTAAGTGTCTCCATTGCTACGTTTATTCTGCTTGCTGTCTTGCTATCAAGTTTGCTGTAACACTTTTGGGCTCCTCGATGGAGGATTAATTCAAACATCCCGTTTCACTTGATCCCAAGGAAGAAAATTTCCCCTTAGTCTTGCTTTCCAATCCTCCTCAGCAGCTTCGATGTCAGCCATCACTTGCTTATCAGTTAAGGTTTCCCAAGTGGCTTCCCATTCCTCTTTGCTCTGGAGATACTCGATAAAATCCACAGCGGTTCTGAGCTTTTCTTCAGGTAGCCTCTTCAGAGATGCGAGAGCTCTTTCTTCGTATTTTTCTATTTCGCCTATTCCCACTGTTACCCTCCTATATTGGAATATTTTAAAGTATACTTCATAGTAAGTTGACAAAACAATTTCTTCCGGCAAAAGCTACCAACCTACTTGTGTTAAACTAAAATCGTTGCGGGTTGGAGAACCCAAATTGAAGAAAATAACGCGCACTATTTCGGGGGTGACGCCAGTGGCGGTTATGGCCAAGCCGTTCCCCTGCCCCGGTAGCTGTGTCTACTGCCCCGGCTCCCCCGGGGCGCCAAAGAGCTACACTGTGGAATCCCCAGCCGTCCTTCGTGCCATAAAGTGCGACTTTGACCCAGGAAGGCAGGTAGAACTCAGGCTCAAGACCTTAGCCGATATGGGGCATGCCTTGGACAAGGTGGAACTTATCGTCATGGGAGGCACGTTTCTGGCCTATCCTGAAGAGTATCAGTATCAATTTGTCCAGGATTGCTACGATGCGCTCAATGGCGTCCCCTCTGCTGACCTGGCGGAAGCCAAGAGGTTCAATGAAACTGCCGAGCACCGCTGTGTGGGATTATGTATCGAGACCAGACCCGACTGGTGTGGACAGAATGAGATAAAGCGCATGCTCGATTTTGGCACCACCAGGGTGGAGCTTGGCGCGCAGACCTTGGATGATAACATCCACCGCCTGACAAAGAGAGGGCACGGTGTGGCTGAGGTTATCTTTGCCACCAGACTTCTGCGACGTTATGGCTTCAAGGTTTACTACCATTGGATGCCCGGTTTACCTGGGTCAACGCCTGAGCATGACCTGGAGCTATCGAGGAAACTGTTTGATGATGAGCATTTCCGCCCCGACGGTCTCAAACTTTACCCTACTTTAGTAGTAACAGGTAGCGAGCTGGAGACATGGTATCGAGATAATCGCTACCAGCCTTATGATAACGATGAGATGATAGACCTGCTCGTAGATATCAAAACCTCGATTCCCAAATATGTCAGGGTTCCCAGGCTGATGCGAGATATTCCCAGCAAATTCATCATTGCTGGCTGCAAGGACCTGGCCCTCAGAGGAGCTATCAGGAAAAGGATGGATGACTTGGATGTTCATTGTAAATGTATTCGTTGTCGAGAATACGGGCATCGTTTGAGAGATGGGTGGGTGATTGGCAAGCCCAAGCTAACCAGGTTGGATTATGAGGCTTCTGAGGGGAAGGAGACCTTCCTTTCCTACGAGGATGCTAACGAGACTTTATTTGGCCTTTTGAGACTAAGGATCAATTATCGTTCCCAGGCAGTCTCTAATGCTGACTCGGCTTTCATCAGAGAACTGCACGTTTTTGGTTCCGAGGTTCCTTTAGGAGAAAAACGGGAACAGGCTCCACAGCACCGCGGTCTAGGGGCAGAACTGCTTCGAGAGGCGGAGAGAATTGCCAGAGAGGAATTCCATGCTAGCAAGTTGAACACCTTGAGTGGTGTTGGCGCTCGGGACTACTACCGCCCGTTTGACTATCACTTAGCCGGCGCTTACATGGTCAAAGAGCTCCAACCTTGAATAATATAAACTAATCGTAGGGTCGGGGCTAAAGCCCCGACCTGTGGGTCTAAAGACTGGCAACTACGATGCCCTTTGTGATTTCTTGGGGTATTGACAGTGATAGCATATAAGTATACTCTTATAATGTACTCAAAAATAATAGTGACGAGGAGTGAGAAATGGAGAAAACGTGGAAGCCAACCACTGCAGGAATTCTGAGCATTGTTGCGGGAGCCATAGAGCTGTTGATTGGCATAGGCCTTACGGTTGCGCTTGGACTGGCGGCATCGTTGTACGGCCCAATTCCTGGATTACCCAGCGGCATCCTTCCTGTTTTCGGTGTTCCCCTAATCATAATAGGGATAGTAGCCATAGTAGGCGGTATTTATGCCCTGAGAAGAAAAATTTGGGGACTGACCCTTGCCGGCTCTATTTGCGCGCTTTTCTGCCCCGGGTTTATCTTGGGGATACTAGCAATCATATTCGTCGTCATGGGGAAGAACGAGTTTGCATAAGTCCTTTGACTAGCAAGTTATGTGAATAAGGGCGGCGACCTTTTTGCCTTGTCTTACAAGCTCATTTAGCTTGGCCACAGCATTGTGGGATGGTCGAACCGTCAAGTTTATGTTCTTCCCCTTAGCCCAGTTTTCCGCCTCGGGGGCCAAACCAGCTACACCATAGATGCCGGTGCCGATGATTATGCTTTCGGGCTCGCCCTGGGCTAACTCTTCCACCTCTTCTTTCCTGATATTGTGACTGCCAAACACCAAGAAATTGTGCCCCCTTTTCTTTACTGCCCCATCACTCAGTATGACCACATCCTGAGAGTATTTCTCGCCGTCAATGATTATGGAGCCAAAGCCAAATTTATCTATTTTGGCCATGGAATTTTTACCTCCTTTCCCCTAACAGGCTCTTTAGTTTTTGCCCCTCGCCTTGTCATTCTGAGCATAGCGAAGAATCTAGACCCTTCGCTAGCGCTCAGGGTGACGGTGAAACACCCTCCTTCTGATTCTTTTCTTGCCTTGCAAGCTGNCCTTTCGNTTGCTANTTTGCTTTATCGCCTTGCCATNCTTNAAACGATTNAGNTTNANAAAGCCCCTTNCCATATCTCTCCTAAATGAAGCTATCTTTCAGCCTGCTGTGATTTGTTATGAGTCTCCAAGTATTTAATAGTCTGCACTAGGAACTCCTCTGCATTCCTCAAGTGAGTTTCAGCTCCCTCCTTAGATATTATATCGAGAGCCTCGTAATCGCCTCTTTGCCTATCCTTAAATGCATCGCTTACGTAAGAGAGAAGATTTGATGGAAGTANACCNGTTTTGATAAAGTGCTTTCCGAAATTAGCGATACTAGCAGAATGCTTTGAAAAACTTAAGCTCTTAGTTAGAAGCAATGCCTCCACGCAATAAAACATTGAGTAGTATGCTCTTGATACAGAAAAGTCATAATACTTGCTATTGAAAAGCTCCCTTGCCGCTCCCAAACTTTTTCTTGCCTTCCTAATTAGATTGCTTACTTCTTGTCTCATACTGGAATCCCTTCCCTCCTAACATTTAATAGGAAAGGGGTATTGCGTTGTCTGAATTCCTTTTCTGTAAAGAAAAATTCCGAGACAAGCACATCGTACTTTAAGGATAGGGCGTTGGAGATATCCCTTATCTCTCTTTCGGTTTCGGGCGAGATCTTGTCTCTAAAAATGAGGAGCAGATCTATATCTGAACCCTCTTCAGCATCTCCTCTGGCATAAGAACCAAAAAGCAAAATTGCCTTAAGATTATCGCCTTCTATTTCCTTAATCTCTCTTCTGAACTCCTGAATAATAGTTTCTACTTGTTTTCTATCCATTCTCACCACCTATCTATGTTCTCATTGGACTAGTTCCTTGCCAATTTTAGATGAAGCTATCCTTCAGCCTCAATACCACCTTATCTACGCTCTGACCTTTTGACTTGATGCGCTTGACAAGGTCATCAACCTTATCATGCTTCCTGCTATCGGCCAAGTCAGCCAGGTTGTCATAATAACCCCCCCTCCTGCCTAATCGGAAGTTGACTCTCTCCCCTTCTGGTAAGCTCAGATACTCATCTATTGCGCTCAGGCATCGCTGCTTGTCCTCAGGCATTTTCCCCTCAACTTCTGGGAGCAAGTTCACTATATGGTCGCTTTTAAGATAACTAGCAACCTGCAAATTGTCAATAAAAGCCCTTATTTCCTTCACCGTCCCATCCTCTGTTTGCAGCTCAAAGTCTCCATCTTGCACCTTAGACCATAAAGGCATGCTTGGAGAGACGTGAAGGCTGCGCAGCCTGATGTAATCAGGATTTATTTCGTTCAGCACTCTAGCTGTATCTGTGGCATGCTGTTGCGACATTTTCCTGCCGCCTAACCCAGGCATGACGTATTCACATAACGATATGCCCGCCTCCCTCACCTTTCTCCCTCCCCTGACGTGCTGCTCCGAAGTGATTCCCTTTTGCATATAACCTAGCAGGGGGTCATAGCCTGTTTCCAACCCCGTGTGGATTCTATCTAGTCCCACAACTCTAAGCTCCCTTAGTTCCTGTAATGATTTCCTCGCTGAAGTATGGGACCGGGCGTAACAGGTTACCCTGCTTATGCCAGGGAAGGCATCTCTAAGGTAGGTAATCACTTGGATCAACTCCGCAGTTCTCATGACGAGGGTATTGGAATCCTGAAGAAAGGCTGACTCTCCTCCAGCCCAGAGCCATAGAGCGACACTACGCACGCACTGACTGCATTGAGGCTGGTTGTAAAGGGTTGCCGCCGCTTGCCTAACGTCATTGCCGCAGCCCATCCTCCACGCCATCTCCGTAATACCATCACTGATAGCCTTAGCTGCGTCTATATCCTTCAAGATTTCATCCACCGGTCTCAGTTCAAATTTTGTCCCCTTATANAGGTGGCAAAAGAGACATCTATTCCAGGGGCAGTTTCTGGTTGCCCTTATTAGCAAGGAGTAAGCTTCGCTAGGGGGTCTTATCGGCCCCAACTCGAAAGTGCCAGCTAGCTTCCCTGTCTCAAGATAGTATCCCAGTCTCATTCCGGTTATTTTATTCTTACTGAAAAAGAGTTAGCAAATACATAGGGTGATTGACAAGCAGCGTCATGTAGTAAATAATACTCAGGTTAAATGGTTAAGATCAGANTACGCCGGGTGGGAAGAAAACACAAAGCACTATATCGGGTAGTCGTGGCTGACAGCAGATCACCACGTGATGGAGCCTTCATAGAGATTATCGGGCATTACAATCCGTTGACTGATCCNGCCACTGTGCGCATAGACGAGGAAAAGGCATTGAAATGGCTTAGCTGCGGAGCTCAGCCTACAGACACCGTCTCCAGTTTGCTGCGCAAGTTGGGCATCATGGATAAATTTAAGTCCCAGGTCGAAATCCCTCACCTAACCTCTCCCTCGAAGGGAGAGGAATAAGGTGAGGGTGAAAAGGAGAGAAACATGAAGGAATTAGTAGAATACATCGTCAAATCCATTGTGGCCGACCCTGACAAGGTAAACATTACTGAAGAAAATAGCGAGGGAGTGATATTAATCAAACTAGAAGTTGCTCCTGAGGACAAAGGCAGAGTCATTGGCAGGCAAGGTCGCGTAGCCGAAGCAATGCGTACCCTTCTTCGAGTAAAGGCAGCTCAGGACGATACCAGAGTCAGGCTAGAAATAGTGTAACCAAGCCGCCTTTCTACCCTTTTCTTCGCTTGCGGCCCATTCTCTCAACCACCTTCAATCTAGCTAAGGAGCGACGAAGGGCGACCTCAGCGGCAGCACCATCTACCCCGGAGGGCCGCGTCTTTAGAGTCTCTTCAGCGCAACGCTTGGCCGCTTCAGCACGGGCTACATCAATTTCTTCAGCGCGCTCACAAGCATCAGCCAAAATAATGACCTTACTCTGCTGTACCTCAAGAAAACCGCCGCTCACGGCTAGATATTGCTCCTCATCGTCCTTCTTTATAACTAGATCTCCAGGTTGGAGCATGGTCATCAATGGGGCGTGATGGGGAAGAATGCCTAACTGCCCCTCTAGGCCCCAGGCAACTACCATACTAACATCCTCAGAAAAAACCACCCTCTCCGCGGTGACAATCTCCAGTCTGAACGTAGCCACTATTCCCCCCTTATCTTCCCGGCTTTCTGTACTGCCTCATCAATTGTGCCGACCAGATAAAATGCCGCCTCAGGGAGGTCATCGTGCTTCCCATCCAATATTTCCTTGAAGCCGCGCACAGTCTCCCTAACAGGCACATATTTACCTGGAATGCCGGTGAAATGCTCTGCCACATGAAATGGCTGGGAACAGAACCTCTGAATCCGCCGCGCTCGACTTACCGTAATCTTATCCTCTTCAGTTAACTCCTCCATACCCAAAATAGCTATTATGTCTTGCAGTTCCTTATACCTCTGTAAAGTCCGCTGCACTCCTCGAGCTGCCTGATAGTGCTCTTCACCAACAATAGCAGGGTCAAGTATTCGGGATGTTGAAGTTAAGGGGTCAACGGCAGGATAAATGCCCAGCTCAGCAATAGACCGCTCTAAGGCAATGACAGCGTCAAGGTGACCATAGGTAGCTACTATGCCTGGGTCAGTATAATCATCAGCAGGCACATAAATAGCTTGAAAAGATGTGATTGAGCCCTTTTTAGTCGTGGTGATCCTTTCCTCCAGCTCAGCGATATCCGTGCCCAACGTTGGCTGGTAACCCACTGCCGAAGGCATGCGCCCCAGAAGCGCAGACAATTCCATATTAGCTAGAATATACCTATATATATTATCTATGAATAGAAGGACATCCTGCCCTTCAGCATCACGAAAATACTCCGCCATGGTCACCCCGGTTAACCCTACTCGAGCCCGAACGCCAGCACTCTCATTCATCTGACCAAAGACAAGGGTAGTTTTAGCCAGAACCCCAGACCTTTGCATTTCCAACCAAAGGTCATTCCCCTCACGAGACCTTTCCCCCACACCAGCAAAAACAGAAATGCCACCATGCACAGTGGCAACGTTATGAATGAGTTCCATGATAATAACTGTCTTGCCTACACCGGCTCCACCATAGGCTCCAACTTTTCCTCCCCTAGTGAAAGGAGTGATGAGGTCAATTACTTTAAGCCCTGTCTCCAATATCTGAGGAGTCGTTTCTTGCTCCACTAAAGGAGGTGGTGGACGGTGAATAGGAAGCCTTTGTTCAGCTTTCACTTCTCCCAGTCCATCTAAGGGCTCACCAAAGACGTTGAATAGCCTGCCTAGAGTCGCCCTACCCACTGGCACAGTTATCGGAGTCCCCATATCAATGGCTTCAGCTCCTCTTATCAGCCCGTCGGTAGGACTCAAAGCAGCACCACGCACCCAGTTATTACCAATATGGTGCTGCGCTTCAACGATAATTTTGCCACCATGTTGAGGAATCTCTATGCCGTTATATATCATCGGCAGTTCATCAGGAGGAAATTCTATATCAACCACCGTCCCCATAACTTGAACTACCTTACCTTTTGCCACTGTTATCTCCTCAAAGCTTCAGCCCCTCCACTAATGTCACAGATCTCCCTGGTAATCGTCTCCTGTCGAAGTTTGTTCAGAGCCAAGGTCAAATCCTCAATAAGTTCCCTAGCATTATCGCTGGCATTACGCATGGCTACCATTCGCGCCGATTGTTCACTGGCAACAAGCTCAAGCATGGCATGGTATACCTTCATCTCCACAAACCTTGGTAGCAGCTCTCCCAAGACAACGCTGGGCTCAGGCTCATAAATGTACTCTACACCCTGAACCGATGGTGATTTCAGCGGCTCGACTGGAAGCAGTGCCTCCATTGTAGGCTGTTGCACTATAGTGGTGACAAAACGAGGGTAGGCAATATATACTAAATCAACTTCACCATTGCTATAATCGTTGATAACAACTCGCGAGATAGGCAAGGTCTCCAGGAGAGTAGGTCGGTCACTAATTCTAGTGAACTCGGCGCGGATATTTTGCTTGAGGCGAAGCATGAAAGCCCGCCCTTTACGACCTACTATAACAAGGGTAACAGGCACAGATTGCCTCAGGATAAAACTAGCAACAAGACGATTCAGATTAGCATTCAGCCCACCGCAGAGCCCACGGTCAGTAGTCATATGGACTATGGCGATTTTGTTCACCTCCCGCTTCTGCAATAAAGGATGGATTTCTCTGACTTGACGTTGGACTGCTAAATCAGCAATTACCTGGCTTATCTTCTCAGCATAAGGTCGCCCTGCCATCGCCTGTTCTTGAGCTCGCCTCATCTTGGCAGCAGCAATCATCTCCATTGCCTTGCAGATCTTGCTAGTGCCCTCAATGCTGCGTATGCGCCGCCGAAGAATCTGTGTGCTAGCCATTACCTTAACAATATCAAAATTTAAGGACAAAAAAGCAAAATGACAGGGCAAAAATCAAAAGTGAAACATTCTCGCATCTTGAGCTATAAATTTGATTTCTAACTTTTGCTTTTTGATTTTGGCTAATAAGTGCTGCCCCCCTTGAATTCCATTATAGCTGCTTTCAAAGCTTCTTCAGTCTCTGGCTTTGTCTCTTTATCTTCATCGATTCTTTGCTCTAGCTCAGGATGGCTAGTTTGCATAAATCTATGAAAATTCACCTCCCAAGCAGTAACTTTATCTACAGGCACATCGTCAAGATAGCCGTTGGTTACGGCATAAAGAATCATTACTTCCTTCTCCAAAGACATAGGGGAATACTGAGGCTGCTTCAATACTTCAGTGATACGCCTGCCCCGCTCCAGTTGGCCTCTAGTAGCTTTATCTAACTCAGAAGCACCAAATTGGGCAAAAGCTTGAAGCTCATGAAACTGAGCTAGCTCCAGCCGTAATTTACTAGTTACCTGTCTCATAGCTTTCCACTGAGCAGAGCCACCAACTCGAGATACCGACAATCCTACATTCATCGCTGGTCGGATTCCAGCATTGAACAAGTCTGTCTCCAGGTAGATTTGCCCGTCAGTAATGGAAATCACATTCGTGGGAATATAAGCCGCTATATCTCCGGCTTGGGTCTCAATAATAGGCAAGGCAGTAAGTGAGCCACCACCATATTGAGGGGCTAACTTGGCTGCCCTTTCCAGAAGCCGACTATGCAGATAGAAAATGTCTCCAGGATAAGCTTCTCTGCCTGGTGGACGGCGAAGCAGCAAAGAAAGCTGCCGGTAAGCCCAAGCGTGCTTAGATAGGTCATCGTAAACAATCAGAGCATCTTTGCCTTGCTCCATAAACTCCTCACCTATGGCACAGCCGGCATAAGGAGCAATGTATTGTAATGGTGCCGGATCAGAGGCATCGGCACTAACTACTATCGTGTGCCCCATGGCTCCGTAATGGTCTAAGGTGCCTACTACCTGCGCTACCTTAGACGTTTTTTGCCCGATGGCCACATAAATGCAGATCAGATCACTAGCTTTCTGAGCAATCATCGCATCAATAGCAATGGCTGATTTACCGGTTGAACGGTCACCAACGATAAGCTCACGCTGGCCGCGTCCGATAGGAATCATGCTGTCTATAGCTTTAATACCTGTGTGCACCGGCGTGTCTACCGGCCTTCTTAGCGTCACATTTGGCGCTACCCGCTCTAGAGGGCGAGTCTTCCCCGTTTCAATCAACCCTTTACCATCGAGCGGGCGCCCCAAGGGATCAATTACTCTGCCAATAAGGGCATCACCTACTGGAACTTCGATCGCCCTCCCTATCGAGCGCACCTCATCCCCTTCCTTAATCTCACTACAGTCACCAAGGATAACAGCGCCGACATTGTCCTCTTCTAAGTTGAGAGCCAGCCCCATGATGTCTCGGGGAAATTGGAGCAATCCGTTATATCCTACATCGCTGAGACCACTAACTCGGGCAATGCCATCACCTACCTCGGTTACCGTACCGATATTGGCGGCTGCCACAGCAGCACTGAATTGCTCAATTCCCTCTCTGATTGCCGAAACAATGCTTTGCCCTCGAGCTGCCATATTAACCTCTACCAGCTTCAACCAAGTTTTTCCTCAGAGCTTCTAGTTTGCTACGCAAGCTGCTATCAATAACTCTATCGCCAATCCTAATTATCAATCCTCCGACTATAGCAGGGTCAACCTTGGCATCAATGGCGAACTTGCGTCCGGTAATCTCCTCAAGGCGGCTGGAAAGCCTTTGTTTGTCCTCTTCATCCAAGGGCAAAGCAGCGACAACCTCGGCATGTTCAATACCATAGTGAGCATCCAATATCCTTTCATATTTCTCTAAAATGTCACCAGCAATTTTCAATCTATCCCTGGTCACCAGAAAGCAAGCCAGATTCAAAGCCAAAGGATTTACCTTCCCTAACCGCTTCTCTAGCGCGCCTTTCTTGGCATCCAACTGCACTTTCGAGTTCCCTACAAAAGCCACAAGCTTTGCATCAGCGGCTATATCAGCTATTCTCCTCAAGTCAACTCGCCACCTCTCCAGTTCGTTTTTCCCCAAAGCTAGCTCAAAAACAGCTCGAGCATAGCATTCACCAGAAGTCACCCTGGGCATATCTCACTTCTCTATTTTCTTAAAGGTAATGCTTTCTTCCAAGGCTTGTTCAATAAGCCTGCGATGTTTCTCTTTGTCCAAAGCCTCGTTAATCACCTTCTCAGCAGCCAAGATCGCTGTATCCACAAACTCATGGCGTAAATCATCAATGACCTCATCCCGCTCTCGCTCCAGCTCCGCCCTAGCCCTACTAATAACAGCTTGCGCCTCCTGCCTCGCTTCTTTTCTGGCCTCCTCCCTAAGCCTATCTCTAACCTGCCCTGCCTCAGCTATTATCAACCGAGCTTCCTCGCGCGCCTTACTAATCTGCTTCTCTGCTTCCATTTGAGCACGCTCATATTCCTTTGTGGTAGCCTCAGCTTGTTCCACGCTCTCCCTTATCTTATTTGACCTCTCATCAAGCATCTTCCGAATTGGCTTATAGCCAAAATAGATAAGCAGGCCCAGCAAAATAAGGAAGCTAACAAGCTGACCAATAAAGGTGGCTAGATCTAATCCTAGAGCTTCCACAATGTATTATTCCTTCCTAGAAACTATCTCACTCCTATAAAGATAAGCAGAATACATACAACAAGGACATAAATAGCCACTGCCTCAGCAAAAGCAATGCTCAAAATCATATTGGCCATTATCGGCCCTCTCGCCTCAGGATTGCGACCTAGAGCCTCCATGGCACCCTTACCAATCCAGCCGATGCCAAGTGCTGGGCCAATAGCTCCAAGACCGGCAGCCAGACCTATAGCAATAAACCTAGCCGCCTCCGGTGATATCTCCATTGCTTACCTCCTTTTGTTTCATAACAGTTTGACTCATCCTTCAGCAGACACGACTGCAGCATAACCAAATACCAGAGTCAGTCCAGCGAATATCAGAGCTTGAACAAAGCCAAAAAGTGCGTCCAGGCCATAAAATATAGAAGGGATTACCAACGGAACAATGAAAATCATTACCCCAGTTAATATAAGCCCTGCCGTCATATTGCCAAAAAGACGAAAGGTAAAGCTAATCACCCGAATTACATGACTAAACATTTCCAGTATGCCAACAAAGGCGGCTACAATACCATTAAAAATGCCACTCAGTCCCGCCTTAATTTTACCCCTAAATAATTGCGTAAACCCCTGACCTAGCTGGCCAAAGTCTATAAAGGTCTTCAAATATGAAACCCCCTTTGCCTTAAATCCCCAATATTCAATAGCAACAACAGAGGTTAAAGCTAACATTAACGGAACATTGATATCAGTATTAGCATTACGCAATAAAGGCATACCATTCAACTTAATTGATTCAAAACCAGGTATGAGACCAATCCAGGCATTAACAAGGACAAAAAGGAAGATAGTAACCACCAAGGGGAAGAACCTTCGCCCATTTTCTTTTCCGGCAACATCCTCGATAAAGTCTGCTGCCGTTTCATACAAAAATTCTATAAAATTCTGAAGGCCAGTAGGAATTAGCTTCATTCTACGTGTGGCAGCGAAGAACAGACCAAACAATACCAAAATGGTGATCCAGGCAGCAATCATAGTGTTAGTGATAAGAAGATTAGGAAAGGGCTTTCCCGCTGCTAGCTCAACATGGGGTGTGGAAACATTGAAAATGCTAAGTGGTTCCCTGCCGGTTACTATTGCCCCCACAACACCACCAATAAAGCTAATCACAGCTAAGGCTAAACCGGTAATAATGGCGATAATGAAGAATTTCTTTCTGGCCACTATTTCTTCTTGTTCCTTTTCTGCCTGGGAAATACCAAATTTAGAAACATTCTCATTGGTTGCCGAATTTGCTCTCTATCCTTTTCATCCCACGTAGCCTGTTGTAAAAAAGGGCGTAGCATACGANAAACCCCATAAACCATGATTATTGTGCCGACACCAAGGCCAATGAGAGGAAACAGAATCTCGTGATGCGCTTTAGTGCCTATCCGCCAACCTATAATTGTTGGTATTAAAAGGCTGAAAGCTACATAAAAACCGACAGTGAGCAAAGGCACGAGTATTGGCCATTTTCTCACTAAAACCCCCATCTAACTTGCTAAGACTTTCGTTTCTCAAAGTCCTGAAGGTCAAGTGTATTTACAAAATCTTTATACGCTGATAACCCCTCTAGCTCTTTCTCGTCTACTTTGCCTTCAGAAACAGGCTTACCTGTTTCCTCGTCAAGGGTAATACCAGCCTTATCTAATACCGATTCTTCGGCATATATCGGTGCCCCGGCCCTCACTGCTAAAGCTAGACCATCGCTGGGCCGAGAATCAACTTCTATTTGCTCACCATCAAGGCTGAGCGAAAGTTTGGCGTAGAAGGTATCATTTTGAAGCTGGTTTACCACAACAAAGTTGACTGAGGCTCCCAAGACTTCGATAACCGATCGCAACAAATCATGCGTCAGGGGGCGGGCCAGCTCTACGTTTTGCAGTTTCACCGCGATGGCATCTGCTTCATTAGGACCGATCCAAATGGGCAGGTATCGGCTGGCACCCTTCTCTTTTAGAATCACTACCCTCTGATAATTCATTAAGCTTACCCGAATACTGTCAATCGTCATCTCTATCATGATAGCGCCCCCTTTAGGCCAAACTTCCCTCTGGCACTGTCTGTATGTTATCACATAGCCCCAAGTAATGAAAAACCCCGGCCGAATTTGCTTAGCTACTGTTCAGCATGATATACTTTAACTCAAAATTGATGCGGTCAACAAGCGGAGCGCAAACGCCCAGGGTCAAATCTAGCCTGGCTGACCTATGACAGTGTGTTGGCGTCCGAATTATAAATCAGGAGGCAAACCATGAGATTCGTAAAATGGTTTGAAGAGGTGGGAACAGGAGATGTGGGTCTGGTTGGTGGGAAGAATGCCTCTCTCGGCGAAATGATAACGAATCTGGGCAAAAAGGGAGTAAATGTTCCTTCTGGGTTTGCTATCACCGCTGAAGCATATAAGTATGTGATAGAAGAAGCAGGCATAAGCGAAGAAATCGCAGATACTCTAACAGGTCTCGATACACATGATATGGAGAATCTATCCAGGCGGGGCGACACCATAAGAGAGTTGATAAAGAGCGCTCCTTGTCCCACAGAACTGGAACAGGAGATAAGAATTGCCTACCGTGACATGGAGAAGAGATACCGGGAGAATGTGGATGTGGCGGTGAGAAGCAGCGCCACGGCGGAGGATTTGCCCACAGCTTCATTTGCTGGACAGCAAGAGACCTATTTGAACGTGCGAGGGGAAGAGCAACTGGTAGGGAAAGTGATGGAATGCTTCGCATCTTTATTTACCAACAGGGCAATATCGTACCGGGTGGACCAGGGCTTTGATCACCTCAAGGTCCTTCTCTCAGTAGGAGTGCAAAAGATGATCCGCTCTGACTTGGCCTGCTCGGGGGTTATCTTTTCCATAGATACAGAATCAGGCTTCAAGGACGCAGTGTACATAACCGGTGCTTACGGTCTCGGAGAAAACGTGGTACAGGGGATTGTGAACCCAGATCAGTTTTATGTTTTTAAGCCTACACTAAAGAAAGGGTACAGCCCCATTGTGGAAAAGAAAGCAGGAACGAAAGAAAAGAAACTGGTTTATAGGGAGAATGGAGGGGGAACAGAGCAGAAAGAGGTCAAAATAGAGGAGCGAAGTAAGTTTGTGTTGAGTGATGACGAAGTACTTACGCTGGCAAGATGGGCTTGCATTATAGAAGAGCACTACGGAACACCAATGGATATCGAATGGGCCAAAGATGGAATAACCAATGAACTCTTCATAGTTCAAGCGAGGCCGGAGACAGTGCACTCCCAGAGAGACCTAGCTTTGCTCAGGACTTACGTGCTTGAGGAGCAGGGAAAATTGCTCCTCAAGGGAGAAGCGGTGGGCACAAAGATAGGCCAGGGTAAGGTGAATGTAATAGAGGACAATAGCGAAATTCATCAATTCAAGGATGGGCAGGTTTTGGTTACCGATATGACAGACCCTGACTGGGAACCCATAATGAAAATTGCTGGCGCCATAGTTACCAACAAAGGTGGCAGGACGTGCCACGCAGCCATAGTTAGTCGTGAGCTCGGAGTACCCTGTGTCATTGGCTGCGGTACAGCCACAACCGCGCTGAAGAATGTGAGGGAAGTCACCGTAGACTGTTCTCAAGGCGAAGGCAGAATATATGAAGGGAAATTGAGCTACCGAGTAAACGAAGTCGAGATAGACAAACTTCCAAGACCGCACACCCGGATAATGATGAACCTTGGTATTCCCGGCGGTGCTTTTATTCAAGGTCAAATTCCCAACGATGGCGTGGGCTTGGCCAGGGAGGAGTTCATTATCAATTCTTTCATCGGCATACATCCAATGGCATTAGTAGAATACGATAAGCTAAGCAAGGCAGCGCAGAGTGACAGGGAGATAGCCAAGGTAATCAAAGAAATAGATGACAGAAGCGTGTTGTATGAGGACAAGACTCAGTTCTTCGTTGACAGCTTGGCGATGGGGATAGCCAAGATAGGCGCCGGGTTTTACCCCAACGATGTCATCGTCCGCTTCTCCGATTTCAAGACCAATGAGTATGCCAATCTGATCGGAGGACACCTGTACGAGCCTGAAGAGAGCAACCCGATGCTAGGTTGGAGGGGCGCATCTCGTTATTATGATGACAAGTTCAAGCCAGCATTTGGTTTGGAATGCAAGGCCATAACGAAAGTACGAGATGAGATGGGCTTGACCAACGTCAAGGTAATGGTTCCTTTCTGCCGGACGCCAGAAGAGGGGAGACAGGTAATAAGAGCAATGGCGGACTTTGGTCTAAAGCAAGGGAACAACGGATTGGAAGTATACGTAATGTGCGAGATACCATCAAATGTGGTGTTAGCAGAAGAATTCGCCGACGTGTTTGACGGGTTCAGTATCGGGTCAAATGACCTAACACAATTGACACTTGGACTAGACAGAGATTCTGAACTCGTAGCACACATATTTGATGAGAGAAATGAAGCGGTGAAAAGAATGGTGAAGGGCGTTATCGAAGCTGCCCATCGCCATAAACCGAGAAGAAAGATAGGCATATGTGGTCAAGCGCCAAGCGATTTCCCCGAGTTTGCCGAGTTTCTGGCTGAATGCGGCATAGACTCGATGTCTTTGAACCCAGATGTGGTGCTGTCAAGCAGACTGAGTATAGCAGAGGTGGAAAGGAGAATAAGGGATGAGCGGCAACAAGAACCCGTGTCAGCCTACCATGGTTGACAGGATATGGACTTTACCCTGACTCGGCCTGAATATGAATACCATAATTCCATGGTTAGTGAGCTTAATATACGTGAGCAGACAGAGAAAAAGGAGGAGACACTTTCCCCTTTCGCCACTAAGAGCAAATCCAGCCGCGGCCGGCTAAANTGGGAAGAACCGTGCCCGATAAGAACTTGCTTCCAGCGNGATCGCGACCGTATCATCCACTCCAAGGCTTTCCGCCGACTCAAGCACAAGACGCAGGTGTTCATTGCCCCTCTGGGCGACCATTATGTCACCAGGCTCACCCACAGCCTGGAAGTATCCCAAATCGCCAGAACCATATCCAGGGCCTTGAATACCAACGAAGATTTGTCCGAAGCTATTGCTTTGGGACATGACCTGGGACACACTCCCTTTGGTCACATAGGTGAGGAAGTCTTGAATGAGCTTCACCCCGAAGGCTTCAGACATAATGAGCAAAGCCTGCGAGTGGTTGACTTGCTAGAAAAAGACGGGCAGGGACTCAATCTTAGCTGGGAGGTGCGTGACGGCATCCTTAGACATTCCAAAGGACAAGCTGACATTCTCGGGAAGAGATGGGAAGATGTCAGTACCTTAGAGGGCCAAGTATGTAAGATAGCAGACGTGATTGCTTACATCAACCACGATATTGGCGACGCCATAAGGGCTGGTATTATCGCTGAAAATGACTTACCACAGCCAGCAATAGCTAAGTTGGGACACACACATTCACAACGAATCAATACCATGGTCTGCGATGTTATAAGCTGCTCATTGGCAAAGCCAATTGTTGCCATGAGCCCGCAAGTCATCAAGGCAGGCAACAGCCTCCGCCAGTTTCTATTTGATAAGGTATATAATCCTAGTCTACTCGGCGAAGACGCAGAAAGGGCAAGAAGAACACTACACATCTTATATTCCTACTTTCTCACAAACGAGGATAAGTTGCCTCCAGAATTTGCCTCTCTGAATGATACCACGGAGCGGAAAGTCACTGACTATATCGCTGGGATGACTGACCAGTATGCCCTGCGACTGGCTGAGGAAATATCCAAATGAGCATCATTAATGAAGTGAAGCAAAAAACAGATATTGTAGAGGTCATCTCCGATTATGTTTCTCTGCAAAAGGCAGGGCGCAATTTCAAGGCTCTATGTCCATTTCACAGTGAGAAACATGCCTCCTTTTTCGTCTTCCCAGAGCAACAGAGCTGGCATTGCTTTGGTGCCTGCGGCACAGGAGGTGATATTTTCTCATTCGTCATGAAGAGGGAAGGGCTCGACTTTGGCCAAGCTCTCCGCCTTCTAGCTCAAAGGGCAGGCATAACTTTAACCTCACCTGAGATGCAAGCCACCGCTGAGGATAAACGAAAGGAAAGGCTATTCCGAATCAATGAGGCAACAGCCGAATTCTATCATCGCCTGCTGCTAGATACCAAAGCAGGCGAGCTGGCGAGGAACTACCTGAGCCATAGGAAAGTGACGCTCCAGACCATCAAGTCGTTCCACTTGGGCTTTAGCCCTGATAGCTGGGAGGCACTGAAAGAGTGGCTACTAGGCAAGGGATACGAAGAGAGAGACTTGCTTCAGGCTGGCGTAATTATAGAGAAGGAGGGGGGAGGCAGTTATGATCGATTCCGCAAGCGACTAATGTTCCCCATAAGTGACCTCCAAGGACGTGTCATCGGCTTCGGAGCTAGAGCATTGGATGACTCGCTACCCAAGTACATTAACTCACCCCAGACACCAGTTTTTGATAAGAGCGGCAGCCTCTATGGGATTGATAAGGCTAGCCCTGCCACTAGACAGAAGAATCTGATAATAATCGTGGAGGGCTACATGGATGCTATCACCGCCCATCAACATGGCTTCCAAAACGTGGTGGCTTCCATGGGCACTTCCCTAACTGAGAAACAGGTNGATGTTGCCAGNCGGTTAAGCAAAAACATAACTCTGGCCCTCGACGCCGATGCCGCTGGAGAGCAAGCCACTTTGCGAAGCGCCGAGATGCTAACACAATCCTCAGACAAAAAGGTGATCCCGGTACCAACGTGGTCTGGATTAGTAAAATACGAAAATATCCTTGACACCGAGATAAGAGTCATTCCTCTGCCTGAAGGCAAGGACCCTGACGAGGTAATAAGCGAAGATCCGACCCTGTGGCAAAATCTGGCGCAACAGGCTCCACTCATGCTGGACTTTGCCTTCCAGTCAGTAATAAGCAGGGTCGATCTCAATAAAGCCAAGGATAAGTCTCTAGCGATGCAAAAGCTTCTGCCCTTAATTGGTGAGATAAGAGATCCCCTAAGGCAAGCACACTACAGGCAAAAATTGGCACATTTGCTAAAGGTCAGCGAGGCTACCCTGACGGCCGCTCTGAAAAAATCGCAGTCCAGCAGGATGAGACGCCAACCAACCGAGATAGTCGGCCAGCCTGGCTTTGCTCACCAATTCGTGTCCAACCCTATCGAGGAATATTGCTTGGCTCTACTACTGCAATATCCCCAACTTCGCCAAGCGGCTCAAGACCTGTCAGCGGAGCATTTCGAAACTACCGAGAATCGCGAAGTTTTCACCAAGTGGCAATGTTCCCGAGACACTACTGAGCTGGAAAGTGAACTTGACGCTAGCTTGTTAGAACATCTAGACTACTTGATGAATAGAACTTTCCCACCAGCTATCCAGCAAAACGATGAAGCGCGGCAGCGTACGCTAGGTGACTGTATCCTTCGTTTACAGGAAGCGTTGTCCAAACGCTTGGAAGCGAGGATAGAGGCCGTTCTCAACCTGGAAAGGGAAGCGGAGGGAACACAGGCAGAGCTGGCCAAACTGGAGCAAGAGGGAATAAGGCCAGGACAACAACTACAGCAAATATTTGCCAAACAAAAGGAAAAGCAAAGTAACAGAGGTTAAGTGATGGACTTAGTTGGACACGGAATCCGTAGCATAAATGGGGACGAGGAATCGACACTGGGAGAGACCCAGCCTGAAACGGATGAATTTGAAGGCGGCGATGCAGCGAGTGAGGAAGAGGCAGGGGAAGGCAACACCACACAGGTCATTCCCGAAGAAGTCAAGCCACCGATAGGACTGGAAGACCACGAGATAATTGATGACTCAGTCCGCATGTATCTTCGAGAAATTGGTCAAGTGCCGCTGCTCAAGGTTACCCAGGAGAGGCAGCTTTCCAGCAAAATAGAACAAGGCAGGCACTTGCAGAGAATCGGAGACGCGTATTTTAAGAAGTACAAGTGGTTTCCCTCCGCAGCCGATACAGTGGTTGATTTAGTTTCTCGACTATCCAAATCCTACCCTATCCTCGAAGTTATCAAAGAGCACTTAGCTATCGACCGTTCAAGCAGCCTGGTAGAGACAATAACAAATCCCAAGCTTCGGGCTGCTATTGATAACGCGATAAACCCAGCATTGACAACAGTCGTCGCCGAAAAGACAAGCAAACAAACCGCCTCAGCAGAAGAAGCGATAATAAATCTTTCTTTGAACAGCAACCTCCTGCCACCTCAAGCCCTGGGCTTCATTCAAGATAAATCATGGCAGCAAATAAAGGCTCTCGTGGCTAATGACGAACTGCGTTCCCATCTTGAACCCTATGAGCACCAGTTTAAACTCCACTTTGAACGGGTGAGAGCCGAGGCAAGAAAGGCAGAAAAACACCTCACTGAGGCAAACCTCCGCCTAGTAGTCAGCATAGCCAAGAAATACATAGGACATGGCATGTCTCTCCTCGATCTCATTCAGGAGGGCAATATTGGCCTTATGCGGGCTGTGGAGAAGTTTCGCCACAGAAAAGGTTACAAGTTCAGCACATACGCTACCTGGTGGATCAGACAGGGTACTACCCGGTCTATAGCTGATCAAGCCCGCACCATCCGCATTCCAGTGCATATGGTGGAGACAATGAATAGGCTATTGCGCACAAGCCGGCAGTTAAGCCAAGAACTCAGACGTGAACCCACCGCCGGCGAAATTGGCGACCGCTTGAACATGACCGGTCAAAGGGTGAAGGAAGTCATGGACTTGTTCTATCACGAGCCAATGTCGCTGGACACACCCATTGGCGAAGAAGGAGATAGCCGCCTGGGTGATTTCGTTGAAGACCACACTAGTCCTGCGCCAACTGAAGTTGCTTCCCAGGAGCTACTAAAAGAGCAATTAGACAGAGTACTTGGTGAGCTTACGCCACGAGAGAAAAGGGTGCTGCAGCTCAGATTTGGCCTTCAAGACGGCCATGGCCGAACATTGGAAGAGGTAGGACAAGAATTCAATGTGACGCGAGAAAGAATACGCCAGATCGAAGCAAAAGCTCTGCGCAAATTGCGCCATCCCAGCCGAAGTCGAAAACTCAAGGGCTACTTGGAGTAGGTTTACTCTGTGTACCACGCAAGTCATAGATAAGGTGGCAGTCTCCTCTCTGAAGACCTAACGATTGGGCTGAGTTACACAGATTTCTTCCCTCGCCTCTTCTCAAAAAAAAGCAGCGTCTGAGGAAAAAGATAGGCTATTTCTCCATGTCCAAACTTCTGGTATAGCTTTCTCTTAAACACCCTGAACCTTCTAGTAAACTCCCGCTGTGAGAAAAGCTGGTACGAAGACCATGGTTTTTGAGCCACCCTTTCCACCAGTGCTTCGATAGAGGGAAATCTAAATGTTGAAGCAAACGCAACAGCAGCCAGTATCTCAAAGCCACCACTCTCAAAGAGGTATCTAATCTTTTCGATCGAGGGAATTCTAGCCGTATCTCTTTTCACAAGCCCGGGAAACAAGGCTATATCAAGCTGGCTTTTCATTTGCAAATGAGAAGAGGTTATTACCAGTACACGGGCCTTCGGTTTAGCCACCCTGTAGACTTCAGCTATTACCACGGGCAAATTCTCGAAGTAGTGCAACACCTGAGACATCAATACAAAGTCGAAAGCGTAGTCTGCCAAGGGGAGGTAATGAGCATTCCCTTTAGCCAGAGAACAATTCGTCACAGCTTGCCGATTTACCTTCGCCTTTGCACTAGCCAACATGGCATCAGTGATGTCCACCCCNTAGAAGCTTGCCTCGGNCAAACGCTGAGCAAGAGGAACTAAATAGTATCCTGGCCCACATCCTATCTCCAGAACATCTCCCTCAACCTTCCCATAGTGCAGGATATAGTTTATTAGCCTATCGAAATCTTGGGGCTCCATACGCCTCTTATCCTCGTAGTTTGAAGCCAGCTCAGTCAGGTCAACACATTGCGAATTGCTCATCTCTTTCCTCCAGTTAATATAATACCAGCGGTAGCTTCAATGCAACACAACAAGGGCACAGCGCTATCATCCGGCCGTTAAGTTCCCCCTCAACTCTGCCACATTGAGACTTGCCAAGCCTGTGGTGGTGCTGGTTATACTGAAAAAAGGATACTAAGCTAAATTCAGCTTTGCGATGGTTAAGACATTCTCCTTGAACCAAAAGGCCGGGTTTCTCTTGAAACCGAAACTCCACTGTTGTAAAAGCGAATCGCCCCATACAAGCCATTATGGTCTGTCAAAGCCAGCGCAGGCATGCCAAGCTCTGCCGCCCGACTTACCAAATCCTCTGGATGAGACACACCATCAAGAAGAGAGAAATTTGAATGGCAGTGAAGCTCAACATAACTTTTCATTACTCCCCTAGAATTAGCACACTCAAGCACCAAGGCTTCAGTTTGACATGTATTAGTATTCCTAATCGTAGATGCGCTGCAAATACCAAACTCCGGCTAGCAAGTTCCTGTGAAGCTCACAAACAATGCCGGTCTCAGTCCTGATCTGAAAATACTCTCTGTCAACAGGTCTCTTCCACCACCCTTGGCTTACTCGCCATCTC
>JGI24025J20009_10000264_pt1 | contig 41007 bp, 35 predicted proteins | sample Cruoilmetagenom3_FD_20009 | JGI IMG/M metagenome (IMG submission 20009) | reverse complement strand
CGCCCGCGGGTCGCCATCACGCGGCTGCCCGACCGATCCGGGGTTGCAAAACACCTTATCGCCAAAGCGCAGCAGCGCCTGCACATGGGTATGGCCCACGAACAGCAGCCGCACGCCGGGCGGAAACAGCACTTCGTCCACCTCGTAGATATATTGATCCACCGGGTCATCCGGCCCACCGTGATGAAACAGCATGTCGCCCCGCGTCACCCGTTCAACCGACCCACGCAGCCAGTCGCGGTTTTCGTCCGAGATCATCGTCAGGTGATCGTCGATGATCCCGGCCACCACGCGCGACCGGGTGCAGTTCTGATCCGTGGTGACATAGCTGTCATGATTGCCCAGGATATTGACGATGCCACGGTCGCGCATCACATCCAGGCATTCGTTCGGCTGGCCATTATACCCGACGATATCGCCCAGACACAGAATCTCATCCGCGCCTTTGCTGTCGATATCCGCCAGAACCGCCTTTAGGGCTGCCAGATTGGCATGGATGTCAGAAATGATCGCTAGCATAGCTTATGAAATCTTCGTTATATCGTTGCCCAACGCCGCGTCTGATCTGCGGCATGTCTGGGCGTTTGCCCAACAGGTAACAGTCTATACACATCTCGGCCTCATTATAGCCAAAAGCGGAGCGCAGGGAACAGCTGGACGAAAAGCGCGGGTTGATTTCCAGCAGAAACGGCTTGTCCCCTTCGATGCGGAATTGCAGGTTGATCGGGCCGATCGGTTTGAAATGCGCTGCAATTTTGCGTGTGGCGTCCGTCAGGATATCATTGTCCACCACCTCTGCCACACCGGTATGCCCGCGCGGGTCAGACGGCGACGAAAGATGATCGGGTCCAGCGCGCGGCCATCGCCAAACCCAAAGGTGCCAAGGGTATATTCCTGATCGTCGCCCCCGACCCGGCGTTGCACCAGCCAGTTATCGCCCGCCTGCCGCGTCCAATACTCAAAATCCGCCGCGTCCTGCAACAGCCCCATGCCCTGCGATCCTTCGCCGCGGCGCGGCTTTAGCAGCAAGGGCGGCGGGCCCAACTGCTGCACCGCATCGGCCCAATTATCCGGCCGCGCAGACGGGATGATCGGCAGGCCAACAGGCGCATAGGCCGCCATAAAGTCGAACTTGTCGCGGGTGACGGCAATCAGTTCTGGCGTATTCAGAACAAGCTGCACCCCTAGATCTGCAAAGGCCTGACGATGCGCGTCCAGAAAATACATATCAATGCTGATCCCCGGCATGATCAGGTCAACCCGGTGCCGGGTGATCAGATCACGCCAGAACGCCAGATAGGCCGGGTCGGTTTCCGCGCAATCCGGTTTGGCCGCAAAGGCATCACACAGGCTGGCGCCCAGCGGCGAATTCTGGCGATCCACGCCAATCACCCGGGCGCGGCCACCCTGCGCCAGTGAGCGGGCAATCCCCTGCCCGATCAGCGCGCCCATTCCGGTGACGGCGATGGTGAAACGGCGTTCAGACATTGATCAGCCCTGCCCGTCAGCCAGTTCAAACAGCAGCGCCACGCACAGATCCGGGAACTCCACGCCCACCTTCAGCATCGCGTCAAGATTGGCTGGCAGATCATCCAGCGTTTTCAATACCCCCAGCGGCAAGGGTTTCAGATAGATACCCTCTTCGTGGGTCACCACATAGCCCGCCTGTTCCACCTCGGCGCGCAGTGTGTCGCGGCAGTAATTGCGCTGATGGCCCAGCTTGTGGTCGGTCTCGTTCAGCTCGTAAATATCCGGGATCATCCCCATTTCGACCCCCAGCCGCCGGTTCAGCGACTTGGCATTGGGCACGGCGACAACGATACGGCCATTCCTGGTCAGAAAATCGCGGTAGCGCGCCAGAAGGGCCCCCGGATCGGCCACATGTTCCAGAACAAAGCCCATCACGATCAGGTCGAACTTTTCATCCGGCTGGAAGGTCTCAAAATAATCCTCGACCACCTGGCCCTGATACCACGGGTTATTATCCTTGAAATGCGCGATCACCTTGGGCGAGCCTTCGACCACCACATGCTCATCCGCCATGTCCGAGAAATAACGGATGGTAAACCCGTGCCCCAGTCCCAGTTCTAGCACCCGATGCACCCGGCCAGTGCGGTTGAACACCCGGCCCGGATACCAGTTCATGATCAGATCGTTTTCGATCTCGGCACTGGGGTCAGCCAGATATTTGGACGCGACATCATCCAGATTTTGCATTACGTTCCCCTTATACATCCCTGATCAATCAAGGAAAAACATGTTCAGCCCTGGCCCTGACAGCGCCGCCACATCGCGTATCGACCGGCGCGCTATCTTGGGGTTCAACCCCACCAGAACCGTACCCACCCCATCGGGCAGATCCTTGGGCATACCTGCCAGTCATCGGGGCGCATCAAACATTGGGTTCCTATTGCAGATTCAACCGATTATGTCCACCAACCCCGGGTGGGCGATTGCCCGCACCCGAACCGCCACCGCCCCCAGAACCACCTTTTCTTTGCAGGGCAAAGCCGGTAACAGATCCGCTAGCAAACATGGCGAAATCGCCCAAGGACCGTTCATGCGTATCAGCATCATTATCCCCACTCGTGAACGGGCGCGCTATCTACAGCATTCGCTGGCCACCGCCACCGCCATCATCGACGCGAAGGTCGAAATTCTGGTGTCAGACAATGCCTCGACCGATGACACAAGGGCCGTGGTTGCCGCCAACACCGACCCGCGGGTGCGCTATGTCAATACTGGTGCGCGGCTGTCGATGCGCCAGAACTTTGAATTTGCGCTGGGGCAATCAACCGGCGATTACGTGATCTTTTTTGGCGATGATGACGGAATTTTGCCCGGCCAATTCCCAGTTCTGCGCCGCATCCTTGAGACGCAGAAACCCGATGCACTTAGCTGGGATTTCCCGGTTTTTGGCTGGCCGGTACCCGGTTATGGCGTCAAAACCGGCGGTCTGCGCTTCCTGCGCAAAAGCACCTTTGGCGCGCCCTATCATCTGGACCGAAACGCGCGGCTGCGCGCGGTTGAACAAGGCCTGATGAACGCGCTGTATCCGATGCCGGGGATATACCACGGCTGCATGTCCCGCGCCTATCTTGATCAGTTGGCCTGCGCGGATGGCACCTATTTTGGTGCGCGCAGCCCCGATGTGTACATGAATTTTCGCGCGCTGCAGCATGGCGGCAAGCTGGTGCATCTGCATCATCCGCTGTCAATCAACGGCTATAGCCCGGCCAGCACCGGCGGGTCGATGCGCGCCCAGGGCCAGCAGGGCACCGGCACAGACCAGACCAAACCCGCTGCCTCCAGCTTTATCGCGGAACTGGCGGTGGACCCGGTTGACGATGTTGTCCCGATATCCAAATCCATGACCATCGGTTTTCTGGGCACGCTGGAAACCGTGCGCCACTTGTTTCCCGACGAACCTGTCACCCCTGATTACCAAAGCTGGTATCACCACGCGCTATCCGAACTTGGCCGCAAGGATCCAGCCACCGCCGCCAACATCCTTGCCTCTCTCGACGCCCATGCCATGCAGTTCAATGCTCAAGACGCCCTGGCCCGCGCCAAGGCGCAGGGGGCGGAACCCCGGCTTAGCCGCCTGCACCGCGCCTGGGATCGGGCCCGCAACAAAATCGGCAGCTTCCGGCTGTCGGCCGAGATTGATGGCCAGAACACCATCCTGACGGCCGCCAGAATGTGCGATACAGTGCTGGGCACCGACCAGATGGCTATTCTGGACACCACCACAACCCGCAGCGCCGCCTGGCAGGCGGCCCGCAAACGCAGCAAACAATTCAGCCGTCAGATCTGACACCAAACTTTGCCCCCAGAGACCTGACCGCAGCATAAGGAAACCGCGCATGTCCGCCACCGATGACCGCGACCAGTTCGAAGCCCATAAAGTCACGCAATCCCTTGCGCTGGGCCAGGACAAAGCAGCGTTCGATGCGTCAACCCAGTTCATGCTGAAACTGGACCCATACGATTACTCATACCTCTGGAGCTGGATGGGCGTGCCGATCATCCAGATGCCTGCCGATGTGCTGGCCACCCAGGAAGTGATCTGGAACACCAAACCCGACATTATCATCGAAACCGGCGTGGCGCGCGGTGGGTCGGTTCTGTTCATGGCGTCCCTGCTGGAAATGATGGGCCACGGGCAAGTGATCGGCGTCGATATCGACATCCGCGCCCATAACCGCGAGGCAATCGAAAGCCATGCCATGTCCAAGCGTGTCACCCTGATCGAAGGCGGGTCAGTCGACGTGGATATCCTGAGCAATGTACGCGCCGAAATCCCCGAAGGCGCGCGGGTGATGGTGATATTGGACAGCGATCATTCCCGTGATCACGTGCTGGCCGAATGCCGCGCCTACGGGCCGATGGTGACCCCCGGTTGCTACATGGTGGTGGCCGACACGATGATCGGCCATGTGCCGCAGGAAAGCGCGCCACAAAACCGGTCAAAAATATGGTTTGAAGGCAATGAACCTTTGTCCGCCCTGCGCGACTATCTCGCTGAAAGCGGTGAGTTTGAGGTAGACGCGGCGTTGAACGGCAAACTGGTACTGTCGTCATCCCCCGGTGGCTATATCCGGCGCAAGGGCGGTTAACTGCGGCCATGACCCGCGTGGTGATCTCTCAGCCGATGTATTTCCCCTGGGTGGGGTTTCTGGCGCAGTTGGCGTTGGCGGATGTGCTGATCTGGCTGGATGACGCGCAGTTTTCCAAAGGATCGTTTACCAGCCGGGTGCAGGTAAAAACCGCGTCTGGGCAAAAATGGATGAGCATCCCTCTGCTTGGCAAGGGCAGCAATACCGCGATTGGGGGCCTGCAACCGGCCAACCCAGACTGGCAGACCAGCCACCATTCCTTGCTTAGAAACGCCCTGGCCGAGACCCCGCACCGGGATGAGACCTTAGCACTTTTCGACACCGCCCTAACTGCGCCCACGCTGTGTGACGCGATCATCGCCAGCGCAGAACTGGCCGCCCGGCATGTCGGGATCGCCCTGCCACCCAGTCAGAAATCATCAGACATGAACCTGCCGGGCAGCGGCTGGCAGCGGGTGTTGCATCTGGTGCAACAGGTTGGCGGCACAACCTACATTACCGGGCATGGTGCACGGAATTACCTGGATCACCAGGCATTCGAAGCGGCGGGGGTTGTTGTGGACTACATGCGCTATGATCCGATCCCATGGCACCAACCGCATGGTGTTTTCACGCCTTATGTGACCGGCCTGGACCTGATTGCCAACGTGCCACCGCAGGACCGTCNGGCACATCTGAACCCGTCAACCATATNCTGGCAAGATTTCCTGACGGCCTGACCCCCCGGTAAAACCTGTGACTTGAACCCCGGCGCTTGTNCCCGTAATCACTTTGGCAACCGCAGCACAGAGGTTTGCATGAAACACATTGGNTCCACCCCGTTATTCGATATGGCCGAAACCGGCGCCACCCCGCCCCTTGGCGATCTGCCGGAATGGGATCTCAGCGATCTATACACCTCAACCGACGCCCCCGAACTGGTACGCGATCTGGAGTGGCTGGAAGGGGAATGCGCCAGTTTCGCCACCGATTACGAGGGCAAGCTGGGGGGGCTGGACGCGCCCCATTTCCTTGACTGCGTGCTGCGCAACGAAAAGATCAACGCCATCGCCGGGCGCATCATGTCCTTTGCAGGCCTGCGGTACTACCAGCTGACAACAGACGCAGAGCGCGCCAAGTTCATGTCCGATTGTCAGGAAAAGATCACCAATTTCACCACGCCGCTGGTGTTTTTCACGCTGGAACTGAACCGGCTGGAGGACGACCACCTGACCGGTCTTTTCACTGCCAACACCGATCTGGCACGCTATAAGCCGGTGTTTGACCGCGTCCGCGCGATGAAACCCTATCAGCTGTCGGACGAGCTGGAAAAGTTCCTGCATGATCTGGGCGTAGTTGGTGACGCCTGGGAACGGCTGTTTGATGAAACGATTGCCGGGCTGGAATTTGAAATCAACGGCGACGTGCTGAACATCGAAGGCGCGCTGAACCTGCTGACCGAACAGGACCGCGACACGCGCGAGGCCGCCACGCGCGAGTTGGTCGCTGTGTTTTCCGACAACATCAAAACCTTCGCCCGGGTACACAACACCCAAGCCAAGGAAAAAGAGGTGATCGACCGTTGGCGCGGCATGCCAACCGCCCAAACCGCGCGCCACCTGTCCAACGATGTGGAGCCCGAAGTGGTCGAGGCCCTGCGCAGCGCCGTTGTCGCCGCCTATCCCCGCCTAAGCCATCGCTACTACGAGCTAAAGCGCAAATGGCTGGGGCTGGAGCGGATGCAGGTCTGGGACCGCAACGCACCCCTGCCAATGGAAGACACCCGCATCGTCGACTGGGCGCAGGCCGAAACCATGGTGATGGACGCCTATACCGCGTTTGATCCGCGCATGGGCGAGATTGCGCAACCGTTCTTTGACAAAGGCTGGATCGACGCTGCTGTCAAACCCGGCAAGGCACCGGGCGCCTTTGCCCATCCCACCGTGACGGATGTGCACCCTTACGTGATGCTGAACTATCTGGGAAAACCGCGTGACGTGATGACCCTGGCCCATGAACTGGGCCATGGCGTGCATCAGGTGCTGGCGGCGGGCCAGGGCGAGATGCTGTCATCAACCCCGCTGACCCTGGCGGAAACCGCCAGTGTCTTTGGCGAAATGCTGACATTCCGCAAGATGCTGGACAACGCCGAAACCCCGAGCCAGCGCAAGGTTCTGCTGGCGGGCAAGGTCGAAGACATGATCAACACCGTTGTGCGCCAGATCGCATTTTATGACTTTGAATGCAAATTGCACGACGCACGGCGCGCCGGCGAGTTGACCCCGGATGATATCAACGCCCTGTGGATGTCCGTTCAGGGCGAAAGCCTGGGACCTGCATTTGATTTTGTCGACGGCTACGAAACCTTCTGGGCCTATATCCCGCATTTCGTGCACTCACCCTTTTACGTCTACGCCTATGCCTTTGGCGACGGATTGGTGAACGCGCTGTATTCGGTCTATGCCGATGGCGACGAGGGGTTCGAGGAAAAGTACTTCGATATGCTGAAGGCGGGCGGTTCCAAGCACCACAAGGAATTGCTGGCCCCCTTTGGGCTGGACGCGTCCGACCCGAAATTCTGGGACAAGGGCCTGTCGATGATCGAAGGCTTCATTGACGAATTGGAAGCGATGGAGGGCTAACGGCGCGCCTCGGGGACTGGCTCATTGCAATCCGCGCAATGGGTCAGGCTGTCATCGCGACGATCCTGCTAGGGAACCCGATTGATTTTGGCATTTAGCGGGCCGTGTTCTGAACACCTAGGCCAGTGACGTCACCCACAGAATGGTCGCATCTTCGTCGCTGATCGACACCACATTATGCCCCATGGACCCGTCGTAATAGGCGCTGTCACCGCGGCGCATATCGACGGGTTCGTAGAATTCGGTGAACAGCCGGACCACCCCGGTCAGCACATACAGGAATTCTTCGCCGTCATGGCGCACCCAGCCGTCAAATTCGTCCATTGACCGGGCACGGACACGGGCGCGATAGGGCAGCATCTGTTTCTTGGTCAGGGTTTCAGCCAGCAATTCATGTTCATAGGTCGCCGTGGCATGGGCCGCACCCTCGCCCGATTTGGTGACCGACATGCGCCCGCTGACCTGATCGCGGCGCGGAGCGGTGAACAGCTGCGGCACCGATATTTCCAGCCCCACCGCCAGCTTTTTCAGCGCCTCGTAAGTGGGCGACATCTGGCCGTTCTCGATNTTGGACAGGGTCGATCGCGCCANCCCGGCCTGCTTGGCCGCCTGTTCCAGCGTCCAGNTACGCGCCTTGCGCAACCCGCGCACCCGTGCGCCAAGGTCCAGCGGTTCGACTTCGAAGGTATCGCCGCCGCTGCGGGCAATGCGGATGATGGATTTGGGATCGCGTGGGCTCATGACCCTGTCTATAGGTGCGGCGCGCACTGCTTGCAACGCAGGCGTAGGAAGGCTAGCCATCAATCATGCTATCAATCTTTGACCAAGGCCCGCCACCGCCCTGCCCCGCGCCGTTCAACCTGGCCGCCCATGTTTTGCGCCACGCCAATGGCCTGCCCGACAAGCTGGCGTTACAGGTATTGGGGTCGGACGGGTCGCAGGACTGGAGTTATGCCGCGCTGGAGCGCGCGGTCCGCGCCACCGGCACCGGGTTGTTGCGTGCCGGGTTGGCCCCGGGGCAAATCGTGCTGATGCGGCTGGGCAATGACGTGGATTTCCCGATTGCCTATCTGGGGGCGATTGCCGCCGGGCTGGTGCCTGTACCGACCTCGACGCAGCTGACCGCGCCGGAAACCGCCAAAATAATCGCCGACCTGGCCCCCGGCGCGGTGTTGCGCGACCCCGAAGCGGCCTGTGCAGACCATCCAAACCAGATCACCCTGGGCGATTTGCGCGCCATGCGCGACCTGCCGCCCTGTGACTGGCATATGGGCGATCCGGACCGGCTGGGCTATATCATCTATACCTCGGGCACATCTGGCAAAGCGCGCGCCGTGGCACATGCGCATCGCGCCATCTGGGCGCGTCAGATGATGGTGGATGGCTGGTATGGGCTGCGTTCCAGCGACCGGTTGTGCCACGCGGGCGCGTTCAACTGGACCTATACGCTGGGCACCGGGTTGATGGACCCCTGGACCATTGGCGCCACCGCGCTGATCCCGCAGCCCGGCACCGAAATATCGGCGCTGCCCTCTTTGTTGCGCCGCCACAAGGCCACGCTTTTTGCTGCCGCGCCGGGGGTTTACCGCAAGATGTTGCAGCATCACGACCATCTGAACCTGCCCGATCTGCGCCACGGGTTATGCGCCGGCGAAAAACTGTCGCGCGCCCTGCATCAGGCCTGGACCGACGCCAGCGGGACCGAGATNTATGAGGCCTTTGGCATGTCGGAGGTTTCNACCTTTATCTCTTCCAGCCCGGCGCATCCGGCGCGCGGTGTCTCGCTGGGGCAACCGCAGGTGGGGCGTCGGGTGGCGATAATCGGCCCCGATGGCGCAGATGGTCCCGTGCCACAGGGGGATGAGGGCACGATTGCCGTGCATCGCAGCGATCCGGGGCTGATGCTGGGATACCTGAACGCGCCGGACGAAGCTGCCGCCAAGATGCGCGGNGATTGGTTCCTGACCGGCGACCAGGGCGCGATGGCGATTGACGGCCAGATCACCTATCTGGGGCGCGGCGACGACATGATGAATGCTGGCGGCTATCGCGTATCCCCGCTAGAGGTCGAGGCCGTGCTGTCGCACCACCCGGAAATCGGGCAAGTCGGTGTGACCGATATCGAGATCAAACCCGACACCCGCATCATCGCGGCGTTTTACAACAGCCCCGCCCCACTGGACGAAGCAGGTTTGCGCACCTATGTGAACGACAAGCTGGCCCGCTATAAACAACCGCGCGCCTATATTCACCTGCCAGTGCTTCCCACTGGTGCCAATGGCAAGCTGCTGCGCCGCGCCCTGCCCGCTTATTTCAAGGCCCCCACAACATGACCGACCAGACCATAACACTTGATATCATCTCTGACCCGATTTGCCCGTGGTGCTATATTGGCAAAACCCAATTGGACAAGGCGCTGGCCGCCGCCCCCGACCATCCGTTTGTGGTCCAGTGGCACCCGTTTCAGCTGAACCCCGACATGCCACGCGAGGGCATGGACCGGCGCGACTATCTTGAGGGCAAGTTTGGCGGCAAGGACGGTGCGGTGCGCGCCTATGCGCCAGTGGTGGAACAGGCCAAATCCGCCGGGCTGGAAATAAACTTTGAAGGGATGCAGCGCACGCCCAATACGCTGGACGCGCATCGGCTGATCCACTGGGCCGGGATCGAGTCCAAACAGACGGCGGCCGTGGACGCGCTGTTTGATGCCTATTTCGTGCAGGCACGCGATATTGGCGATCACGACGTTCTGGGCGATATTGCCGACGGCATCGGCATGGACGCGTCGGTGGTGCGCAAACTGCTGGCCCTTGATACGGACCGTCAGGGTATCCAGGATCGCGATGCCCATAGCCGCAAGATGGGCGTCAGTTCTGTGCCGACCTTTATCGTGGCTGGCAAACACGCGGTACCCGGCGCGCAACCGCCTGATCTGTGGGCACAGATCATCTCGGAACTGAAAGAGCAGCTTGACGCGTGAAACAGCTAAAGGTCCATACGCTCATCATCAGCCTTGTGGGTGTTGTGGGGCTGGGCACGGCATTCTTTCACCTGGTCGAAGGCTGGAGCTGGCTTGATTCCTACTTTTTCACAGTGATCACCGTGTCAACGGTCGGTTATGGCAAGCTGGTGCCGATCACGCCGGTGGGGATGATCGGCACGACGGTGTTTATCTTTGTCGGTCTTGGCGTATTCGTCGTGGCGATTCAGCAGTTTGCCATCTATCACATGCGCAAACGCGAAGAGCATACCGAATGGCTGATTGCGCGGCTGGGGCACCACCTGGTCAAAGACCCGCCCTCGGCCAACGAAGATGTCGTACCGGCATCAGAGCATTCAAACCCCACCGGATCAGAACGACAGGATACCATCGGTTAGCTCGTAGGACTTAAGCGCCAGCAANGGCTGATCGCCTTCATAGTCGAACACAAAGACATGCGCCATGTCCCCGGCCAGTGTCAGACGGCAGAACACTGCGTCAGNNTCGAATTCANCCGGGCAGGTCTCAAGATCNGNATGTTNCACCGCNGCNTCGAANAGNGCGTAGGTNAANACGCCATTNCCCAGATAGGACGTGCCGTCACCATGCCCNCCCCCCNGCCCCGAGGCCATGGCCGCTCCGGCAACAAGACAGGNAGCTGCAAAGCTCAATATGGATTTCATGGGATCATTCCTTTTGATTCGACCAATGCTTAATCCTTAGTATTTTTATCGGATACAAAACAAGCCCCTTTGAAGCCCACCTCCGGCCATGATACCGCTAAGAGGTTTCAAGGATTCCCGAATGCAAAGCCATATGTCCCGGACCGAATTCGTCGCGTTGATTGCGATGATGTTCGCCACCATCGCCTTTTCCATCGACGCAATGCTGCCCGCGCTGCCCGAAATCGGCGCTGAACTCAGCCCCGATGACGTGAACCGCGCCCAGCTTGTCCTGACGGCTTTTGTGCTGGGCATGGGGATTGGCACGTTTTTCACCGGGCCATTGTCGGACACGTTCGGGCGCAAGCGGATCATTATTCTGGGCTCTGGGGTTTATATCACCGCAGCCTTTGTGGCCTGGTCCAGTTCCTCGCTGGAACTGGTGCTGGCGGCGCGTATGTTACAAGGGCTGGGGGCGGCTGCCCCGCGGATCGTGGCGGTGGCGATTGTGCGCGATCTTTATGCGGGCCGCGAGATGGCCAGGATGATGTCTATCGCCATGATGATATTTACCATTTTCCCCGCCATTGCCCCGTTGATGGGTGCCGGGATTATCGCCTTTATCGGCTGGCGCGGCATCTTTCTGGCCTTTATCATGTTCTCGCTGATCAGCGTCGTGTGGATGACCCTACGCCTGCCAGAGCCGCTGGCGATCAAGGATCGGCGCCCATTCCGCGCCGGGCATCTTTGGGCGGCCGTGCTGGAAATGCTGCGCCACCCCACCGTGCGCCTGTCGATCGTGGTGCAGACCTTTTGCCTGGGCATCCTGTTCACCATGATCGTCATGGTTCAGCCGGTCTATGACGTCATCTTTGACCGCGCCGAGAGCTTTCCTTTCTGGTTTGGGGCTGTGGCGTTGGTGTCGGGCAGCGCCAGCCTGCTGAATGCCGCCATCGTCGTGCGGATCGGCATGCGCCGCATTGTCACCTGGTCGCTGGGGGCGCAGATTATCCTGACCAGTTTTGTTGTGATCCTGACCGCCGCAGACCTGCCGGTGGACACCAGTTTCGCGGTGTTTCTGGTCTGGCAGTGCGGCGTGTTCTTTACCACCGGCACCACGCTGGGAAATCTGAACGCCATCGCGATGGAACCGATGGGCCATATCGCGGGCATGGCGGCCTCGGTCATTGGGGCGATCTCTACCGTGATGGCCGCCGCCATCGCCGCCCCGGTGGGGTTGCTGTTCAACGGCACGTTGTGGCCCCTGGCCGGGGGTATTTTGACCATGTCTGCCGTCGGTTTTGCCCTGATGCTGTATATGGGCCGGATCGAAGACCGCTTTCCCGGCTGATCCTATTGGTGTTACGACAGGAAACAGGCTAGCCTGCCTGACATCAGGGAGACCCGGCATGGACGACTATTATGACCTTGGCAGTTACAGCTGCCCCGTCACCACCACATCCACGCAGGCGCAAATCTGGTTTGATCGCGGGCTGAACTGGACTTATGGATATAACCATGAAGAGGCGGTGGAATGTTTCACTACCGCGCTAACCCATGACCCGGATTGCGCCATGGCGTATTGGGGCATCGCCTATGCGTCGGGGCCGAATTACAACATGCCCTGGGACCTCTTTGACGACGCGGGCCGCGCCAAGGCGCTGGCGGCGGCCTATGACGCCACGCAGGCGGCAGTGGCACGGGCCGGGGCGATAACACCGATTGAACAAGCGCTGATCGCCGCCCTGCCCGCACGCTATCCACAGCGCGACCTTGGCGTAGATATGCACGCCTGGAACCATGATTTTACCGCCGCAATGCGCGCCGCTTTTGCAGCCCACCCTGACCATCTGGACCTGCGCACGGTCTATGCGGAATCCTTGCTGAACCTGACGCCATGGAAAATGTGGGACCTACCCACGGGCCAGCCCGCTAAGGGTGCCGCCACGCGAGAGGCGCAACAGGTGCTAGAGGCAGCATTGAACGATCCCCCCGGTGCGATGCGCCATCCGGGCCTGCTGCATCTTTATATTCACCTGATGGAGATGTCGCCGCACCCGGAAAAGGCGCTGAAAGCGGGCGATGCGCTGCGCGATCTGGTGCCGGATGCCGGACATCTGGTGCATATGCCCACCCATATCGACGTGCTGTGCGGCCATTATCAGAATGTCGTGTTCTGGAACCAAAAGGCGGTTGCGGCGGATCTGCGTTATTTCCAGCGCAAAGGGGCCTATAATATCTATACTGGCTATCGCCAGCATGATTACCATTTCACCATCTACGGCGCGTTGTTCCTGGGCCAGATCCAACCGGCACTGGACGCGGTGCAGGGGATGTTCGACACGGTTCCCGAAGAGATGTTGCGCATTCAGTCGCCACCAATGGCCGACTATTTTGAAAGCTATATGGCGATGGGTCCGCATATCCTGATCCGCTTTGGCCATTGGAAAGAAGCGATTGCGCTGGCCCCCCCCGAGGATCAGGAGGTGTACTGCACCCTGACCGCTACCACCCATTATGCCCGCGCCGTGGGTTTTGCCGCATTGGGCCGGGTAGCCGAGGCCGAGGCCGAAGAACAGGTGTTTCTAGCCGCAAAGGCCCGGGTGCCGGACAGCCGCTTGCTGCACAATAACAAAGTGGTTGATCTGCTTGAAATCGCCACAGAAATGTTACGTGGCGAGATTGAATACCGCAAAGGCAATTATGATGCCGCCTTCGCCCATTTGCGGGCATCAGTCGACCACGACGATACCTTGCCCTATGACGAACCTTGGGGCTGGATGCAGCCCACCCGGCACGCGCTGGGGGCGCTGCTGCTGGAACAAGGGCATGTAGCCGAGGCCGAAGCGGTTTATCGCGAGGATCTAGGGTTGGGCGGCCAGCTGAGCCGCGCCACGGTGCACCCGGATAATGTATGGAGCCTCAAAGGTTTGCACGACTGCCTTAAGGCTCGTGATGAAATGATCGAAATCGTTCAGGTCAAACAGAGGCTGGAGCTGGCGCTGTCCCGCGCGGACAAGGCTGTTGGTGCCTCCTGTTTCTGTGCGCAGGCGGCAATGCGCGCCGTACAGTAGCTCGACGCAAAAGTTTTAGATAAAACTTTTGACAAAACTTTTATCTAAAAGTTTTGGGTCTCAAACCTTTGACTTTTTCTTTTCCGCAGCCAATTTTTCAGCCAGATCGCGGGCGATGGCAAAGGCGCCCCTAATCTTGTCGTTGGTCAGGCTCCAGTCACGGCGCACGATGATTTTGTTGTCGCGCACTTTGGCCAGACCGTTCTGCGCCTGAATAAATTCTACCAGCCCCTGAGGCGAGGCGAACTTGTCGTTATGGAACTGGATTGTTGCCCCTTTAGGTCCGCCATCCAGCTTGGCAATACCTGCCCGTTTGCACATCGCTTTGATGCGAACAACCAGCAACAAGGTGTTGATCTCTTTGGGGAGCTTCCCAAACCGGTCGATCAGTTCAGCCGCGAACCCTTCGAGTTCGACCTTGGTGTGCAGGCCCGAAAGGCGTCGGTAGAGGCCAAGCCGCACATCCAGATCCGGCACATAAGTGTCGGGGATCAGCACCGGCACGCCCAGATTAATCTGCGGTGCCCACTGGCCATCGGAATCGGACAGGCCCTCCATCTCGCCGGCACGGATTTTGGCGATCGCCTCTTCCAGCATCGATTGATACAGTTCATAGCCCACGTCGCGCATCTGGCCGGATTGTTCCTCGCCCAGCAGATTGCCCGCGCCGCGAATATCCAGATCCTGGCTGGCCAGGGTGAACCCGGCCCCCAGCGTATCCAGGCTGCCCAGCACCCGCAGCCGCTTTTCCGCCGTTGTGGTCAGTTTCGCCCGGGGTTTGGTGGTGAGGTAAGCATATGCGCGGGTTTTGGAGCGCCCCACCCGACCGCGAATCTGGTAGAGCTGCGCCAGCCCAAACATGTCGGCACGGTGCACGATCATCGTGTTGGCAGTGGGGATATCCAGCCCGGATTCGACAATGGTTGTCGCCAACAGCACATCATATTTACCGTCGTAAAACGCGTTCATCTTGTCATCCAGCACCCCGGCAGCCATCTGGCCATGCGCTGTGACAACGGTAACTTCGGGGATTTCATCGCGCAGAAACGTCTCGATTTCCGGCAGGTCGCTGATGCGCGGCACCACGTAAAAGCTTTGCCCGCCACGATAATGTTCGCGCAGCAGCGCCTCGCGGATGGTGACGGCGTCAAATTCGCTAACGTAAGTGCGGATCGCAGGCGGTCCACCGGTGGCGTGCCGATGATCGACAGATCACGCACGCCGGACAGCGACAATTGCAGGGTGCGCGGAATCGGCGTGGCGGTCAGGGTCAGCACATGGATATCGGTACGCATTTGCTTAAGGCGCTCCTTGTGACCGACGCCAAAATGTTGCTCTTCGTCGATGATCAGCAGCCCAAGGTTGTGAAACCGGATACTTTTGGCCAGCAGCGCGTGGGTCCCGATCACGATATCCACGGTGCCACGCGATATGCCGTCGCGGGTTTTCTGCGCGTCGCCTGCGCTGACAAACCGCGATAACTGTCTGACATTCATCGGAAAACCACGAAACCTTTCGGCGAAAGTGGCATAGTGCTGACGCGCCAGCAGGGTGGTTGGCGCCACAATCGCCACCTGCACGCCCGACATGGCGGCGACAAAAGCGGCACGCATCGCCACCTCGGTTTTGCCAAAGCCCACATCGCCGCAAACCAGCCGGTCCATCGGCTGACCGCTCGCCAGATCGTCCAGCACATCGCCTATGGCATGCAGCTGGTCGTCGGTTTCCTGATAGGGGAACCGGGCGCTAAAGGCCTCCCACGCGTGATGTTCGGATTCCAGCACCGGGGCGCGGCGCAGCGCGCGTTCGGCGGCGACGCGGATCAGCCGGTCAGCCATCTCGCGAATGCGCTCTTTCAGCTTGGCCTTTTTGGCCTGCCACGCACCACCGCCAAGGCGATCCAGCAGGCCTTCTTCGTGGCCATAGCGCGACAGCAGTTCGATGTTTTCAACCGGCAGGAACAGCTTGGCCTGTTCCGCATATTCCAGCGCCAGACATTCATGCGCCGCCCCGGCAGCAGTGATCACCTCCAGCCCCAGATAGCGCCCGACGCCGTGGTCCAGATGCACCACCAGGTCGCCGGGGGACAGCGATTGCGCCTCGGTCAGGAAATTCTCAGCCTTGCGGCGTTTGCGGGGCGCGCGGATCAGCCTGTCGCCCAGAACGTCCTGTTCGGCGATTACCGTCATGTCCGGCGTCTGAAACCCGTGTTCCAGTGCCCAGACCGCCAGATGCAGCCCGTGCTTGCCAATCCGGGTGCCGTTGGGGATGGCGATGGTTTCGGCCAGACCTTCGTCTTCGATCAACCCGGTCAGGCGTTCGCGCGCCCCTTCGGAATAAGAGGCGATCACCACCGGGCCCGCCTGCATTCGCGCCTTGATATGATCCGCCAGGGACCCGAATAGGCTGATGCTTTCCTGCTGACGCTCTGGCGCAAAGTTACGCCCGATGCGCCCACCTGCATCAATCACCCCCGGTCCACTGGCCTGTGGCAGTGGGTGAAATTGCAATATGCGCCGCGCGGCCACGGCCTGTTCCCAAGCGTCATCGTCCAGGTAAAGCAGCCCCGGTGGCGTGGGTTTATAGACGGAATCCATGCGCGCCTTGGATTGCAGCGCCAAATGACGGGTTTCGTATTGGTCGGCGATGGTGTCCCAACGCGCCAGACGCGATGCGGTCAGTTGATCATCCAGCGTGATCGTCGCATCGGGCAGATAGTCAAACAGGGTTTCCAGATGGTCGTGAAAGAACGGCATCCAATGTTCGACGCCCTGATATTTGCGCCCGGCGCTGACGGCCTCGTACAGCGGATCATCAGTGCCCGCTGCGCCGAATTCGATGCGGTAATTCTGACGGAACCGGATAATGGCGGCCTCGTCCATGATCACCTCGGACACCGGGGCCAGTTCCACCAGGTCCAGCTTTTCGGTGGTGCGCTGGCTGGCCGCGTCGAAGCGGCGCGCGCCGTCCAGCACATCGCCAAACAGGTCCAGCCGCACCGGGCCGCCCTGCCCTGGCGGGAAAATGTCGATGATACCACCACGGATCGCATAATCGCCCGGCTCCATCACCGTGGGGCTTTGGGTATACCCCATGCGCACCAGAAAGGCGCGCAACGCCGCCTCGTCCAGGCGATCGCCGACAGGGGCGGTAAACGCCGCTTCGCGCAGCACGTCGCGGGCCGGAACCCGCTGGCTGGCTGCGGCCAGCGTGCTAAGCAATACGAACCGCGCGGGCATCTTGTGCACCAGTGCGGCCAATGTCGCCATGCGCGCCGCCGAGATATCGGCATTGGGCGACACCCGGTCATAGGGCAGGCAATCCCAGCCCGGAAAGGTAAAGACTGGCATGTCGGGGGCGTGAAACGCCAATGCGGCGCGCATCGCGGCCATGCGTTTGTCATCACGCGCGATATGGGCCACGGGTGCGCCGCTGCTGGCGATCTCTTTCAGGATCAGCTGGGCGTCAAACCCTTCGGGGGCGCCGCCGATCGTTATATGTCCCGGTGTCTTCATCGACCGTTACCTCTGCACTGTCATCAACCTTCAGCCGCCCAAGGGGCCGATCGCCAGGTTCTGATACATTCCCCAAAGGGCGGTGACAAAGATAGACGCGGTGCCGATTATCTGAGTGTAAAGGCGACAGCGCAGCAGGCGTTTGCACAACACTTCACCGCCGGACGACTCGCTTTCGATTAACCCGGCAGTGGACAGGTTAAGCATTCCCACCAGAGACATCGGAAAGCCCAGCAGAAACACCGCCTGGGCGAATTCCACATCATAAGAAAACCCCAGAACCGCCAACCCTGACAGGATGAAACAGGTAAAGCCAAGAATCCACAAACCAGAGACCCGCCCGATATAGAGCAGCCGGTTCACGTTGACCCGGGTGATATCCTCCAGATCAACCTCGGCCTGACCGCCAACGCGGCGGGCGCGCAGGATCATGTCATAGGGCACACCCAAAATCCAATGGCTGGCCGAAGACCATGCCACGGCCAGGGCGATCCAGAACCACAGGTTCGAAAACGACCGCATGTCGATCAGTTCGAATATCGAGCTATACCAGTTCACGCATCCTGCCCTTTATCGTTTCCCACCGCAGGCCAGCCGCAACGCGACATTGAACCCCTTGTGAGCGGTGCTATTCCATGCCACCCAATACATGAATGTTCAAGGAGTCCACGCCATGAAACCCACGATTGCCCCATTCCCTGCGGCCCGTTTGCGTCGGACGCGCCAGTCTGAGACCATTCGCGGACTGGTCCGGGAAAATTCGCTAAGCGTGGCCGATCTGATCTGGCCGGTATTTGTGCGCGACGGTCAGGGGATCGAAGAACCGATAACCTCGATGCCCGGCGTGATGCGCCGCAGCGTCGACCGGATTGCCGAAGCCGCCCGCGAAGCCGCCGATCTGGGCATTCCGGCGATCTGCATCTTTCCCTATACCGACCCGTCGCTAAAGACTGAGGATTGCGCCGAGGCCTGGAGCCCGGACAACCTGAGCAATCAGGCGATCCGCGCCATCAAGGCAGTGGTGCCCGACATCACGGTGATGACCGATGTGGCGCTGGACCCTTACAACATCAACGGCCATGACGGGTTTGTGGTGGATGGCGAGATCGTCAATGACGCCACTGTCGAGGCGCTGGTCAAGATGACGCTGGCGCAAGCAGATGCCGGGGCCGACATTATCGGGCCCAGCGACATGATGGACGGGCGCATCGGCGCGATGCGCAGCGCGCTGGAATCCGCGGGCCATCAAAACGTGATGATCCTAAGCTATGCCGCCAAATACGCATCGGCCTTTTACGGCCCGTTCCGTGATGCGGTGGGGGCATCCGGCGCACTGACGGGCGACAAGAAGACCTATCAGATGGATCCGGCCAATTCCAACGAGGCCCTGCGCCTGATCCAGCGGGACCTAAGCGAGGGCGCGGATATGGTGATGGTCAAGCCCGGCATGCCCTATCTGGACATCTGCCGACGGGTCAAAGACTCGTTTGGCGTGCCGACCTTTGCCTATCAGGTCAGCGGCGAATACGCGATGATCCAGGCAGCAGCCCAGAACGGCTGGATCGACGGGCAAAAAGTGATGATGGAAAGCCTGATGGCGTTCAAACGGGCCGGATGCGACGGGGTTCTGACCTATTTCGCCCCCGAAGCAGCGCGATTGTTGACCAAATGACGCTGTACCGGCGACACTGGCCTGCTTGACAGGCGCAAATCCGCGCTAACGGCTGGGGATTTCAGCTTTCTGCCCTTTCATGACGAAATTTGTCACCAAATAGTGATAGAAACTTTTACCATGTCCTCATATCTTTCGCAGAAAACAGACGACGTTGGCCTGACATTCAACGATAAGCCAATTCAAGGGAACGCGTTATGACAGGTAGCATCTGGAATGCCCGCAGCATTGCCGCAAGCGGCGACATCCGCATTGACGGGATTCTGTCACCTTTTTCCTGGAACGACGCAACTGTCTATTACAGCGTGCCACAGACATCCGCTGAATACACCAACTTTTACGGCCAGGGTGAACAGGGCGGGTTTTACCCTGTGGTCAACGCAATGGGCGCCGTGGCAGATTTTGCACTGGCGCAATATGGCACGGCAGATGACGGGTTTTCCATCGAAGGCTTCACCAACCTGAATGTGGAATATGCCTCGTTTTCCAACGCCCATGTCCGGATGGCGCAAACCTCGTCAGATCCTTATAATCTGGGGACGGCCTGGGCGTATTATCCGTCGACCTCCCAGACCGCTGGCGATATCTGGCTGTCGGACGTTCAGGAAGATTTCACTGCACCGCAGGCGGGCAATTACGCCTACCTCACCATAATGCACGAAACCGGCCACGCTATGGGGCTGGAACATGCCCAGGAGGTCGGAACATTTGGCAGTGTTCCAACAGCTTTTGATGCGATGGAATACACCATCATGTCGTACCGACCTTATGTCGGAGCCTCTGCCACCGGTGGCTATCAGAACGAAACCTGGGGACATGCGCAATCCTACATGATGCTGGATATCGCAGCTTTTCAGTATATGTACGGCGCGGATTTCACCACCAACAGCGGCAACACCACCTATTCCTGGTCGCCGACAGCGGGTACAACCAACATTGATGGGGTGGCGGCGATCACGCCAGGTGCCAACCGCATCTTTGCCACGATCTGGGATGGCGGCGGCATCGACACCTATGACCTGTCCACCTATTCCACCGATCTTCTGATTGACCTGTCCCCGGGCGGGTATTCGCTGTTCAGCGACACGCAACAGGCCAATCTGGGCGGCTCCAACATGGCCAATGGCAATATCTATAACGCACTGCAATTCAACAACGATGCCCGCTCACTGATCGAAAACGCCATTGGCGGGTCAGGGAATGACACCATCAGTGGCAATACCGCCGCAAATACCCTGCGGGGTAATGGTGGCAAAGACCATCTCTATGGGCTGAAGGGCAAAGACTTTCTGAAAGGCGGCGGCGGGAACGATTTTCTAAGTGGCGGTGGCCAAAACGACACCCTGAAGGGCGGCACCGGTAAGGATCGGCTTTCCGGCGGCCTTAAAAGTGATCGCCTGAAGGGCGAACAGGGCAATGACTTCCTGTTGGGGCAAGGCGGCAATGACACGCTTGCGGGCGGGGACGGTAAAGATGTGTTGGTCGGTGGCATCGGCAAAGACGTCCTGCGCGGCGGTAGCGGTGCCGACACGTTCCGGTTTCTCGCGGCTTCCGACAGCAAAACCGGCGCAAGCGACACCATCAAGGATTTCGCCAGNAGTGTGGACAAGATTGATCTGTCCCTGCTGACCACCACGCCATTCGCCTTTGCCGACAGCCTNACCGGCACCGGGCCCAGCGTCACCACGACCACGGCCGCCGCCGGAACGCAGGTGTTNGTTGANGTCAACGGCGACGGATCCGCAGATATGCGGATTTTCGTCGAAAACGTGCTGAACCTGACCGCTGACGATTTCCTTCTCTGAACACCACCACCGGGTACGGGGCCTGCCGATGGCGCATCATTGCGACCTATCCCGACAATACCCGCAGAAATCGGCCTGAAAGCAGCGGCAACCCGCCGAACTTTGCGCGTATGCCAGGTGACAGGGCGACGCGATACGCGTATATGTTCCGTCAAGGCCGGAAAAACGGCCAAATCAGGCATAGTGACAGGCAACAAACATGAGCAGCATATCCCCCCCCCGACTGACCCGTCGTGGTTTCGCCCTGACGGCCCTTGCAGGACTTACCGTTACCGCCGCCTGCGGCAATGGTGTTGGCAGCAAAGGTTCGTCCAAGATCGACGCCCGTGTCGAAGCGACACTGGATCAGATGTACAGCCAGTTTCCCAACACATTGGATCTGGCAGACAAATCCACCGGCATGCTGATCATGCCATTGGTAACCGAGGCCGGGTTTGGCTTTGGCGGCGGTTTTGGCCGCGGTGCCTTGCGGGTGAACGACATCACGGTGGATTATTATTCCAACACCAAAGTGTCCGGCGGGCTGCAGATCGGGGTGCAGCAATACGCCCATGTTCTGTTCTTCATGACTCAGGACGCGCTGTCAGGCTTTCGCCGCGCCTCTGGCTGGACCGCCGGTGCGGGGCTGGAATATGTGGTGTCTGACAAGGGCGATTCACTGCAGGCCGACACCAATACATTGCGCGCGCCCATCCTTGCCGCAGTGTTCGGCCAGGCCGGATTGTTGGTGGGGGCCTCTCTGGAAGGCTCTAAATATACCCGCATCATCCCCTGATCCCGCAGACACACCTGGCCCGCTCTTTTTCTGACTAAAAATATCCTCGCCGAAGGCATGGCCTGCCCAAAGGGCAGGCCCCACAAAAAAGCGGCCCGGAACGGGCCACCTTTTGCTCATGAAGGCCAGATACCACACTGGATTCACAAGATGAATCCCATCCGGGTATTTGTGCAACAAAGCCCCTACCACTGCAGCCGCTTGCTATTTCTGCCCGACCAGGCTTTGCGCTGCGGCAAAAATCGCATCTGCAGACGGCAGCGTTGCCCCATAGGCTGGCCCGGTCGCGATAAAGCTGTCTTCGGCTGCCAGCCGCGCCACATCACTGCGGCCATGTTCCGCAAACAGCGTCACCAACGCCTCGCTTTGCGACCCGGTTCGGCGACACTCATCTACGATCAGAACCCGGCGGCACTCTTTGGTTGCCCCCAACACGGCGGTTTCGGCCAGTGGTGCCAGCCAGCGCAGATCAATGATGCGCGCGTCGATGCCCGCATCCTTCAGCCGGGGCTGCGCCTGTGTGCTTAAATACGTGCCGTTGCCATAGGTCACAATCGCCAGATCACGGCCCTGCCCCTGTACCGCAACAGTTCCCAACGGCGCGGTATCGCCCACCTGCGGATAGCGGCGCATCCAGCCGCCATCATCCGCAGTGTGTAAATCGCGCATCGGATACAAGGCAATCGGATCGATCATCACCACGACACGCTGCTCTTCGCGCGCCAACCGCACCGCTTCGCGGTACATCCGCACCGCTTCGGCACCGTCCGAGGGGCAGCCGATGATCAGCCCTGGAATATCTCGTAGCACCGCCAGCGAGTTGTCATTGTGAAAATGCCCGCCAAATCCCTTTTGATACCCCAAGCCCGCAATCCGCAGCACCATCGGGTTGGTAAATTGCCCGTCCGAAAAGAACGGCAATGTTGCCGCTTCGCCGCGCAGCTGATCCTCGGCATTGTGCAGATAGGCCAGAAACTGAATTTCCGGCATCGGCAAATACCCGTTCTGTGCCAGCCCCAGTGACAGACCCAGAATGCTTTGTTCATCCAGCAAAGAATCAATCACCCGCGCCGGGCCAAACCGCCCCCGCAGGCCTTTGGTGATGCCGTAAACGCCGCCCTTGCGGCCAATATCCTCGCCCGCCATCACGATTTCCGAATGCGCCAGCATCAGGTCGGTCAGGCCCAGATTGATCAGCTTGTTCATCGGCTGCGGCGCGTTCAGTGCGCGCATGTCAGACGCACCAAAACAGGCGGTGCGATCCTGGTCTGTGGGGGTATTCGGGCGGGAAACCTTGCGCGGTGGCGGGATCAGCGCGGCCATCACCTGTGGCGCGGTTTCCAGACGCGGGCGCTGCACGGCCCATGCGGCCTCGGCTTCAGTTTGCGCCCAAAGAGATTGATATTCCGATATAATATCCTCGGCAGAGGCAACTTTTTCCGCAATCATCCGCGCCGATATATGGATCAGCGGATCGTCCCGTTCGGCAGCCTCAACCTCAGTCAGTGGCCGGTACGAGGTTTCCACATCCGGTCCGGCATGGCCATAAAGACGCACGCACGACATATGCAGCACCACCGGCTTGCGCAGCCGCCGCGCGTGTTCGCTAGCGGCTTGTGCGGCGCGAAAGGTATCCACCACATCCAGCCCGTTGCAGGCCATATAGGTCAAACCCGGTCGCGATTGCAGAACCGCGCCAACCCAGCCATCCGGTGATTTGGTTGATATCCCTATGCCGTTGTCTTCGCATAGGAAAACCAGCGGCAGCGGGACGTTTTGCCATGTCGTCCAGCCCGCCGAGTTCAACGCGCCCTGGGCAGTGGAATGGTTTAGAGACGCGTCGCCAAAGCTGCACAGCACCACCGAGTCCGGTGCAAATTGCAGATCTGGCGGCGGGCTGCGGCGCGCCATCCCGATAGCATACGCTGCCCCAACGGCCTTGGGCAGATGGCTGGCAATGGTCGAAGTTTGCGGCGGGATGGTCAGCGCCTTGCTGCCCAGCACCTTGTGCCGCCCGCCACTGATCGGATCCTCGGCACTGGCGGTGAAACTCAGCAGCATGTCGCGCAACGGGGTCTGCCCCGGCACTTGAGATGCACGGGCAATCTGAAACGCCGCATCCCGGTAATGCAGAAACGCCGGATCCGTAGGTCGCAGCGCCAGCGCCACGGCGGCACTGCCTTCGTGCCCCGATGATCCGATGGTATAAAACCCCTGCCCGCGCGCCTGCAATTTGCGCGACATCCGGTCCAGATGGCGCGACATCACTTGCGCGCGAAACAGCGCCTTCAGCTGACCCGCACCCAACCCGGCATCCGCTGCGCGGCCCACAACATCGGGCATATCCCCCGACGTCAGCCGCGCCAGAAAGGCCTGATGCACAATTTCGGCGCGATCCATAGCCCCGCCCCCTTAGAAAAACGCCTGGAGCCCGGTCTGCGCCCGCCCCAGGATCAGCGCGTGCACATCATGCGTGCCCTCATAGGTGTTCACCGTTTCCAGGTTCATCATGTGGCGGATCACCTGGAAATCAAGGCTGATACCATTGCCGCCATGCATGTCGCGGCTCATTCTTGCGATATCCAACGCCTTGCCGCAATTGTTGCGCTTGACGATCGAGATCATCTCGGGCGCGGCATTCGCCTCGTCCATCAGCCGCCCGACCCGCAGGCTGGCCTGCAAGCCCAGCGAAATCTCGGTCTGCATATCCGCCAGTTTGCGCTGATACAGCTGGGTTTGCGCCAGTGGCCGGTTGAATTGCCTCCGGTCCAGCCCGTATTGCCGCGCCGCATGCCAACAGGTTTCGGCTGCGCCCATCACCCCCCAGCTGATACCGTAACGGGCACGGTTCAAACATCCAAAAGGCCCTTTAAGCCCCTGAACATGGGGCAACAATGCGTCTTCGCCCACCTCAACCGCGTCCATCACGATTTCCCCGGTGATCGAGGCGCGCAGGCTCATCTTATTCTCAATCTTCGGCGCGCTCAGCCCCTTCATGCCCTTTTCCAGCACAAAGCCACGGATCTTACCGTCATGGGCATCGGATTTGGCCCAGACCACAAACACATCGGCAATCGGCGCGTTGGAGATCCACATTTTGGACCCGCTCAACTTGTACCCGGTCGCAGTTTTCTCGGCCCGGGTCTTCATCCCCGCCGGATCGCTGCCCGCATCTGGTTCGGTCAGCCCGAAACAGCCGATAAATTCACCGCTGGACAGTTTCGGCAAGTATTTCATCCGCTGTTCTTCGGACCCATAGGCATAGATCGGATACATCACCAACGAAGATTGCACCGACATCATCGAGCGATAGCCTGAATCCACCCGCTCGACCTCGCGCGCCACCAGCCCATAGCTGACATAGCCCGCGCCCAGCCCGCCATATTGCTCGGGTACAGTAACGCCCAACAGGCCCATTTCGCCCATCTCGCGGAAAATCGACGCATCGGTTTCCTCGTTGGCATAGGCCTGCGTTACCCGCGGCTGCAGCTTTTCCTGCGCATAGGCACGCGCACTGGCGGTGATCATCCGCTCGTCTTCGCTTAACTGATCGTCCAACCGCAGCGGGTCAGCCCAATCAAAGCTGGACAGGTTCGGGGCATCCTTGGCCTTTAAGGCCGGGGCTTTGGTGTCGGTCATGGCTGTCTCCGGTCGTGGATGATTTGCGACACCCTATTGGCTTACTTGCAGAAAAAACAGCGAGACTTTGGCACGCAAACATGACTAAACCTCATACATGACACTTCCGCGACGATTCCTGCCCTCTATCGCCTCACTGCGCGCCCTCGAAGCGCTTGACCGGCTTGGCAGTGCCTCGGCAGTGGCCCAGGACCTGTCCCTGACCCAAAGCGCCATCAGCCGTCAGTTACAGCTGTTGGAACGCCAAATGGGGGTCGACCTGATCACCCGCAACCGCAAACGCCTGTCGCTTACCCCCGCCGCGCAGGATTACGCCGCCGAAATCCGTCAGGCGCTTGGCCAGATTGCCCAGGCATCCCTGCGCCTGCAGGTGGCCCCGGTGGGCGGAACCGTGAACCTGGCGATCCTGCCGGCCTTTGGCATGCGCTGGCTGATGCCTCGCCTGCCAGAATTCGCCCGCCTGCACCCGGATGTGACAATCAACATGTCCACCCGGCTGGAACCTTTCAACTTTGCCTCAGAAGGCTTTGATGCTGCAATACATTTCGGCCAAGCCGATTGGCTCGGAACCCAGAACATGCTTCTCAGACATGAACAATTGCTACCGGTCTGTGCGCCATCTCTGCTTAATGACCGCTCTGCGACAATCACCAACCTGCCGCTGCTGCACATCCAAACCCGGCCGCACGCCTGGAAAGACTGGTTTGCCAGCCAGGAGATGGCCCAGCCCGGCCCCCTGCCCGGCACGATGTATGATCAATTCTCAACCATCACCCAGGCCGCCCTGCACGGGTTGGGCGTGGCCTTGATGCCGGACTACCTGGTCGAACAGGACCTCGCCACCGGGCGGCTAGTGGCGCTGCATGACCAGCCAACAGACGCCATCGGCGCCTATTACCTCGTCTGGCCCCAGGAAAAATCCCGCGACCCGTCCCTGCGCCATTTTCGCAGCTGGCTGTCATCCCAAGCCCAGCCAGAGGACCCCCTACCAAGATAGGGGCTATCCCTGTTCTTTTTCTGACCTCAAATATCCCCGCCGGAGGCTCCGAACCCTGCAGCAATAGCCGCCGATCCAGAAAAGCCACCTACCCCAGCGCGTATCCCGCCCCGCGCACTGTCCGCACCGGGTCGTCGCCACCACCGCGCGTCAACGCCTTGCGCAGCCGCCCGATATGCACATCCACCGTGCGGGTATCGACATAAATGTCGCGCCCCCAGACCCGGTCTAGTAATTGCTCGCGGCTCCAGACACGGCCCGGCTTTTCCATAAACGTGCTCAGCAGGCGAAACTCGGTCGGGCCCAGCTTCACCGGCGTCCCCGCGCGGCTTACCTTATAGGTCTCACCATCCAAAACGATGTCACAATATTCCAGCCGCTGACCAACCGCCGATGGCCGTACCCGGCGCAACTGGCTGCGCACCCGCGCCATCAGCTCCTTGACCGAATAGGGCTTGATCACATAATCATCCGCCCCGGTTTCCAGCCCGCGGACTTTGTCCACTTCTTCTGACCGCGCCGACAGCATGATGATCGGAATATCCCGGGTTTTGGGCCGGGATTTCAGGCGACGGCATACTTCGATGCCGCTCAGATTAGGCATCATCCAATCCAGAACAATGATGTCCGGCACCTCTTCCTGCACCAGCAACAGGGCCTCTTCCCCGTCCCCGGCCAGCACCACACGAAACCCTTCAGCCCCTAGGTTATAGGCCAGAACCTCACGTTGCGCCGGTTCATCCTCGACAATCAAGACACTCGGCTGGTTGGCAGACATTGTCGGCCTCCTCAAATATTGGTGGATGTTTTATCCGCCTTCGGGCGCAAATCATCCGGGCGTTCACCTGTCGTCAGATAGATTACCTGTTCTGCGATCGCCGTCACATGATCGCCCATCCGCTCGATATTCTTGGCGATGAAATGCAGATGCATGCTGGGCGTGATGCTGCGTGCATCCTCCAGCATAAACGTCAACAATTCGCGGAACAGGGCGTTATACATCTGGTCCACTTCGCGGTCGCGTTCGATGACATCAGTGGCCAATTCAGCGTCGCGCTGAATATAGGCGTCCAGCGCATCTTTCAGCATCAATTCCACCTCGCGCGCCATGCGGCGCAGCGCCGGGACGCTTTCGTCAACCGCAGCCATCTGGTTCAGAACCCGGGTGCGTTTGGCCATGTTCTTGGCATAGTCGCCAATCCGCTCCAGATTGCCGCTGATTTTCAGCACCGACAAAACCAGTCGCAAATCAACAGCCGTTGGGGCCCGCAGGGCGATCAGGCGCGCGGATTCCTCGTTTATCGTGTCCTCAAGCGCATCAATCGCCTTGTCGCCTTTCTGCACCTTCTCCGCCAGCTCTTCATCGCGGGTTTCCAGCGAATGCGCGGCCTCCATGATCGCGGCCTCGACCAGACCGCCCATTTTCATGATTTGCGCCTGGATAGTTTCGAGATCCCGGTCGAAAGCCGAGGCGATATGTCTATCTTTGTCCTGCATGAGTTATGCCCCTGTTAGCCGATCCGGCCGGTGATGTAACTTTCCGTCCGCGGATCGACCGGATTGGTGAAGATTTGTGCGGTTTCCCCAAATTCCACCAGACTTCCCAAGTGAAAAAACGCGGTCTTCTGGCTGACCCGGGCCGCCTGTTGCATCGAATGGGTCACAATCACGACGGAATAGGTTTCCCGAAGCTCGCCGATCAGTTCCTCGACCTGGGCTGTGGCGATCGGGTCCAGCGCCGAGCACGGCTCGTCCATCAACAGAACCTCTGGTTCCGTAGCGATGGCGCGGGCGATGCACAGGCGTTGTTGCTGACCACCCGACAGGCCTGTGCCGGGGGCGTCCAGGCGGTCTTTGACCTCTTCCCACAGGGCGGCGCGGCGCAGGGATTTTTCGACGATCTCGGCCAGTTCCGCCTTGTTGCGCGCCAACCCGTGAATTTTTGGCCCATAGGCGACATTGTCGAAAATCGATTTCGGGAACGGGTTGGGTTTCTGGAACACCATGCCGACGCGGGCGCGCAATTGCACCGGATCGACGCGAGGGTCGTGAATATCCTCGCCATCCAGACGAATATCACCTTCCACCCGGCAGGTCGGTATCGTGTCGTTCATCCGGTTCAGACAGCGCAGAAAGGTGGATTTCCCACATCCCGACGGGCCGATAAAGGCGGTCACGGTGCGGCTGTCGATATCGATATCCAGATCCTTGATGGCATGGGTCTCGCCATAATAGACCTGCACCCCACGTGCGGTGATTTTTGATGTTTGTGTCTGCACGTCTCTCTCAGTAAAGCTAAGGTCATTCATATCATACACCCCTACCAACGGCATTCAAAACGGCGGCGCAGGATGACTGCGACAGTGTTCATGGTGATCAGGAAAAGCAACAGGATGATGATCCCGCCCCAGGCACGTTCATAAAAGGCCGGATCGGCGCGTTTGGCCCATTCAAAGATCTGCGCCGGCATGGCCGAGTTCGGGTCAAGCAGGCCCGAGGCCACAGAATCAGGCGCGTTTGACGCCACAAACCCAACCATCCCGATCAGCAGCAGCGGTGCGGTTTCCCCCAGTGCCTGCGCCAGACCAATAATGGTCCCGGTCAGGATACCGGGCGCCGCCAGGGGCAGCACGTGATGGAACACCGCCTGCATTTTCGACGCCCCCACCCCAAGGGCCGCGTCGCGGATTGACGGGGGCACGGCCCCAAGCGCGGCGCGGGTGGAAATGATGATGGTTGGCAGGGTCATCAGCGTCAGCACCAGCCCCCCCACCAGCGGCGCGGACATCGGCAGGTGCATGGTGTTGATGAACACCGCCAGCCCCAGAATACCAAACACGATCGACGGCACAGCGGCGAGGTTGGAAATGTTCACCTCGATGACATCGCTCAGCCAGTTACGCGGGGCGAATTCCTCAAGATAGATCGACGCGGCGACCCCAATCGGCAGCGACAGCGCCAGAACCACCAGCATCATGAACAGCGATCCAACCATTGCCACACCCATGCCCGCAGCCTCGGGGCGTTGGTCTGATGCATCGGCCCCGGTAACAAACGCCATGTTGAAGGTCTTTTTGATGGTGCCGTCGGCAATCAGAAGGTCAACAAAATCAAGCTGCCCGACCGAGATGTTCTTGTCACGGCCAATGCTTTCACGGTGCACGCGCTTTTTCAAATACCCATCTACCCGGCTTTGGGCCAGAAAGGTAAAGCTGATGGTTTCGCCAATCTTGTCGGGGTTGGCCAGCACATAGTTGCGCAATTGCGCCGCCGCGCTTTTGGACAGGATGCCCGCCATCTGCTTGGGCTTCAGCCCGGTATCTATCCCCATCGCCTCGGCCTTTGCCGTAAAGGCGGCCTTGATCAGCGGTGAATAGCCAAAGGTCGATACCTTGGCGATTTGTTTCAGATCGCGGGTGCCGGATTTGTCCAGTTTGGCCTCCAGCAATTCCACATTCAGCGTGACAAAGGTTTGCTGAAACGCGCCAGCCCCTTTGCTGACCACGGTGAACACCAGCAAGACCAGCATCATCAGACCCACCCCGATGGCCAACATACCATAGAACCGGAACCGGGCTTCAGCAGCATTGCGCCGTTTGGTGTTGGGGTTAACAGTCAGCAGCGATTGTCCCGCATATGGCTGTCTGGCGGTGCCGTCAGACATATTCGTCATTCATATTGCTCCCGGTAGGTGCGCACGATGTAAAGTGCCAGGATATTCAGCCCCAGCGTTAGGACAAACAGGCTAAGCCCCAAGGCAAAGGCCACCAGTGTTTCAGGGCTGGCAAAGTCAGTGTCGCCGGTCAGCTGGCTGACGATCCGCGTGGTGATGGTGGTCATCGAATCCAGCGGGCTAAGGGAAAACTTTGCAATCGCCCCGGCCCCCATCACCACAATCATCGTCTCGCCAATCGCCCGGCTGGCGGCCAGCAGGATGGCGCCGACAATGCCCGGCAGGGCGGCGGGCAGGATCACCTGACGCACGGTTTCGGATTGCGTGGCACCCAGCCCCAGCGAGCCGTCGCGCATCGCCTGTGGCACCGCGTTGATGATGTCATCCGACAGGGACGACACAAACGGGATCAGCATGATGCCCATCACCACACCCGCCGTCAGAACCGACGTGGCCCCGGCCATCCAGTCAACCCCCAACAGCCCGTCCGGGCCACGTCCAAACACGTTCACCAGCATCGGCCCCACGGTCAGCAGGGCAAACAACCCGTAGACGATTGTCGGAATACCTGCCAGAATTTCCAGCAACGGTTTGGCGACGGCCCGGGTTTTGGGGCCAGCATATTCCGACAGGAAGACGGCCGAGAACAGGCCAATCGGCACCGCGACCAGCAGCGCGATGAAAGAGATATAGATAGTGCCCCACAAAAGCGGCAGCATCGACAATTCACTGTCACCGCGAAAATTGGGTGCCCAGGTGGTGCCGAAAAAGAAATCAGACCAGGGATGCAGATCAAAGAAATTCAGCGTCTCAAACAACATCGACAAGATGATGCCAACGGTGGTCAAAACCGCCAGTGACGCCGCCAGAATCAGCATCGCCAGAATGACGTGTTCGACATTGTTGCGCGCCCGGTAATCCTTGTGCGTGCGGGCATAAGAAACCGCCAGCCCGCCCAGAGCCAGGGCTGTGACAACAATACTCATCCACAAATTGCCGGTGGCGTTCATCTTGCGGTACGTCTGCGCCGCCTGCAGAACCTCGGGGCGCACATCAGACCCCAGCGCCACACCAACCTGCCCCAGAAGCTGCCGCACATCGGTCAGCTCTGACCGGATGGTTTTGGCCTCCTGTTCGCTCATCGCGCCCTGCTGAACGGCAACGTTCAGCCCGTTGGCCACCCGGCGCACATCGCTCATCACCAGCCCGCGGGTGGTGTTTTCGGGGATCAATTCGGCCGGGATGGTTGACGACACCCGGTTTTCCACCAACATCGGCTGGGCAAACAACCAGATCGCCAGAACCGTAAGGGACGGCACCAGCGCGGACAGGGCGACGTTCATACCATAATAGACAGGCAGCGAATGCAAATCGCGCGAGTCACCGCCCGCAGATTGCAAGGCCCGCCCCCGTCCGGCCACAAAGCCGATGGTTGCCAGGCAGAAAAGCAACAGCACAAGCCAGAGAATGGGCATTATCAGCTCCGTTCAGGAAAAGGGCAGCAGAAAAAAAGTGGCCGGGGCAGGAAACCCGCCCCGGCCAGAGCGATTACATATTGGTACCCAGGACGACTTCGTCAGCTACGGCTTCCTGGGTTTTGACCAGTTCCGGGTCAGCCACCAGACCGTATTCGGACAGCGGGCCATCGGGGCCGGCAATCTCGTCAGCGACGAAGAATCCAGCATATTCCTTCAGGCCGGGGATCACGCCGATATGGGCTTTCTTCACGTAGAAGAACAACGGGCGCGATACCGGATATTCGCCGGTGGCGATGGATTCGGTTGATGGAACGATGCCCGACATGGTTGCAACCTGCAGCTTGTCAGTGTTGTTCTCGTAGAACGCTAGGCCAAACACGCCGATACCGTCTTTGTTGCTGTCGATACGCGCCAGCGTTTCGGTATAGTCCCCGTCGATATCAACCGAACGGCCATCGGTGCGCAGGGAAATACAGGCTTTCTCGGCCGCTTTCTTCTTGGCTTTGTCGCTGTCGCCTGTCGCGCCTGCCAGGATGTGTTCGAACGCGCCGGTGGCTTCGCAGCCCGCCAGGATCACCTTGTCTTCGAACACTTCACGGGTGCCGTGCTTGGTGCCGGGCACAAAGGCCTGAATTTCCTGCGCCGGGAAGGCGGCGTTTACGTCAGCCCAGGTTTTGTTGGGGTTCTCGACCAGGGCGCCGTCAACCATGATGGTGTCAGACAGGGCCAGATACCAGTCGGTCGGGGTGAATTCGAAGGCATTGCCAGCGATATCCGAGGCAAACACAATGCCATCATAACCGATGCGCACTTCGATAATGTCGGTCACGCCATTGTCGGCGCAGACCTTCACTTCTTTTTCCTTGATCTTGCGCGAGGCGTTGGCCACGTCGATGGTGTTTTCGCCCACACCTTCGCAGAACCGTTTCAGGCCAGCGGACGAACCGCCCGATTCAACAACCGGTGTCGGAAAGTCAAAGTTTTCGCCAAAGGCTTCGGCGACGATGGACGCATACGGCAGTACGGTGGAGGAACCGGCAACCTGAACCTGATCGCGCGCAGCAGCGGCAGTGGCCGATACGGCGGCAATGGCCAGGGCAGATGTTGTGAGTTTCACAAAGGACATGTGAGTCTCCTGATTTGAAAGAACAATGATCACCCCCATGATGATCTCAAGCGCCGTACTAGGCTGCCCGCATATGCCTTTTGCGACAGTTTCGTAACGATTTTATGACAACGCTCATTCCGGTTGCTTTTTCGCGCAGCCCGCGATGTTTGGGCCTGTTCGCATACGGGGGGGCTACAGCGGTAATATCACCGTAAAAACCGCCCCTTGCCCCAGATCACTTTCGACGCGCAACCGGCCCCGGTGGCGGTTGACGATATGTTTTACAATCGCCAACCCAAGCCCGGTGCCGCCCAATTCGCGGCTGCGGTGATTGTCGGCGCGGTAAAACCGCTCGGTCAGGCGGGCAATATGCACGGGGTCGATGCCTGCGCCCTTGTCGGCCACCTGCACCCGCGCGGCTGGCGCGCGCACGGCGCGGTCGTGATCGGATACCGACAGCGTCACCCCAACAAATTCACCCTGCCCACCATATTTGATCGCGTTTTCGATCAGGTTGGCAAAGACCTGCTGTAACTGGTCCGCATCCCCGGTGACGATGACCGGCACTTCGGGCGCGTCCAACACCATATCCACCCCGGATTTTTCCGCCAGCGGCGACAGGGATTTCAACGTTGTCCGCAGTTGCGCCGACAGATCAACCAGTTGCGTCGGGCGTTCTCTTTCCTGGGTTTCGACCCGGTTCAGCGACAACAAATCGCCCACCAGCCGGTTCATCCGCCCGGCTTCGGCATCCATGATGGCCAAAAACCGGTCCCGCGCCCCGGCATCATCGCGCGCAGCACCGCGCAGGGTTTCGATAAACCCGATCAGTGCCGTCAGGGGCGTGCGCAGTTCGTGGCTGACATTGGCGACAAAGTCCCGGCGCATCTGGCGGGCTTCTTCCAGCGGGGTGATATCCTGAAACGCCACCAGAACCGCACCGCGCTGGCCAGAGCCGACCCCCGGAACAAATCGGCAGGTCACGTCAAACGTGGTATCCCGCGCCCCGTCATTGGCCAGATGGCGCACCAGACGTGGCTTGTGATCCGCCAGCCCGGCCTCAATCGCTTCGGCCACCGGCGGTTGGCGCAGCACGGTGGCAAAATGCCGCTCGACAATCTGGGGCCCCAGCATTGTCAGCGCATCGCGATTGGCGGCAATGATCCGCTCGCTTTTGCCCACCAGCAATGCCGGAATCGGTACGCCATTCAACATCTCGGCCAGCAAAGCGTCCGTCATTTTACCGTTACCCACATCCGCTGTTCACTGCGCCGCCGCCGCTGCTTCGGCTGCCTGGCTAAAGACCTGTTTCAACGCGTCCGGATCTTCCAACCCAACCGAGATCCGAAAGAACCCTTCGGACAGGCCAAGTGCGGCGCGCTCTTCAACTGTCAAGGCACGGTGCGACGATGACGCGGGATGCGACAACGTGGTGCCCACATCCCCCAGCGTCGGTGCAAACGATATCCCATCGGCGGCACGGGTAAAGGCGTTGGCCGCCGCCCGCCCGCCGGTCAGCTCGAAACTGACCATGTTACTGCCCCGCTCGCCCAACAATGCGACGGCGCGGGTGTTATCGGGGTGATCAGCGCGCAACGGATAAATCACCCGCTTAATTCCTGGCAAGCTGGCCAGATGATCCGCCAAAGCGACCGCCGTTTGCTGGGCCCTGTCAAAGCGCAGCTCGAACGACAACATACCGCGTTCGGCCAGCCAGCAATCAAACGGGCTTGGGACCAACCCGACCGTGGCGGCAAATACCCGCATCCGGTCGTTCAGCCCCGGATCCTGCGCCACTGCGTAGCCCAACATCACGTCCGAATGCCCCGCCAACAGCTTGGTAACCGAATGGATCACGATGTCTGCGCCATGTTCCATTGGCCGAAAACTGCGCGGCGTGGTGAATGTGTTGTCCACTGCCAGCAAAATGCCGGTCTCACGGCACAGCGCGACCAGCCCGGTGATATCAGCCACCCGCAATGTGGGGTTCGATATGGTCTCGACCAGAATCATCCTGGTTTCCGGACGGATCGCCGCGCGCACAGCCGCCACATCGCCGGGATCAGCCATCGAGGCTGCAATACCCAAACGCGGCAGGTCTTCTTTCATCAGTCGCATCGAGCGGCCATAAAGCTGCTCGCCACCAATCACATGATCGCCTGCCGCCAATAGCCCCATCAACACTGCCGACACAGCGCCCATGCCGGACCCGGTAACAACCCCACCCTTGGCCCCTTCCATCGCATCTAACGCGCCGCCACCACATCGGCGTTTGGCTGGCCTTCGCGCGCATAGGCGTAACCCGATGTGCGGCCTTCGTATTGGTCATCCAGCGCATCCGGCGTGTCGCTGGCATAGACAACCGAAGGCGACAGTGGCGTGACAACCGGGCGGCTGACGCTGTCGGGCAATGGCACTGGACGGACCAGCGAACCTTTGGAATTGCGCATCAGCCCGCCACTTTCAGCGTATCACGGAACCGGCGCATATTGTCCTGATATTGCAGCGCACTGGCCTTCAGCCTGGCTATCGCCTTGTCATCCAGCTGACGCACCACCTTGCCCGGCGCGCCCATCACCAGCGACCCATCGGGGATTTCCTTGTTCTCGGTAATCAGCGCCCCGGCGCCAATCAGGCAATTCTTGCCGATCTTGGCGCCGTTCAGAACCGTCGCCCCCATGCCGATCAGGGTGTTGTCGCCAATAGTACAGCCATGCAGCATCACCTTGTGCCCGATTGTGCAATTGCGGCCAATACTCAGCGGGAAACCCGCATCAATATGCATCACACAGCTTTCCTGCACATTGCTGCCCGCACCCACCCGAATTTCCTCGTGATCGGCACGCAAGGTGCAGCCAAACCAGACCGAGGCCCCCTCTTCCAGCACGACTTTGCCAATCAGGTTGGCGTCCGGCGCAACCCACGTGTCTGCGTGCAACTGCGGTGCATCGCCGTCCAAAGCATAAAGTGTCATTCACGTTCCTCAAATTCGGCCTGCAAATCGCGCACATGCCCGGTCAGATCCGGTTGTTGAATGCGCCGCAGGCGGGTGGCGGTGATGATGGTTTTCAACCTGGATTCGGTGGCATCCAGATCGTCATTGATCAGGACATAATCATAGCCACCCCAATGGCTGATCTCGTCCCAGCTGCGCTGCATCCGGCGCGAGATTGTCTCGGCGTCGTCCTGTCCACGGCCTTCCAGCCGCCGACGCAGTTCCCGGATCGAGGGCGGTAGCAGAAAAATCGACAGCGTATGCGGCCCCAGAACCGAATTGCGGATTTGCTGCGCGCCTTGCCAGTCGATGTCAAACAACACGTCCTGACCGTTGTCGATCGCGGTTTGAACAGGGCTGCGCGGACTGCCGTAGAAATTGCCGAACACATGCGCGTGCTCCAGCATCCCGTCCCGGGCCACCTCGGCCTTGAATGCCGGTTCGGTGATGAAAAGGTAATCCCTGCCATCCACTTCGCCGGGGCGCGGCGCACGGGTGGTGGCGCTGACAGAAAACACCACCGAAGAATCCCAGACGCGCAATCGTCGGGCCAGCGTGGATTTGCCTGCCCCCGAGGGCGAGCTGAGGATAATCAATAGGCCGCGCCGCTGTGCCATATTCTGCACCCTTTCTTTGTCTATTCGACGTTCTGAACCTGTTCGCGCATCTGGTCGATAACCGCCTTCAGCTCCAGCCCCACCGATGTCAGATCGGTTGATTGCGCCTTGGAACACAGCGTGTTGGCCTCACGGTTGAATTCCTGCATCAGGAAATCCAGCTTGCGCCCCACGGCACCGCCCTCGGCCAGCAAATCGCCCGCCGCTTTTACATGCGCACCCAGTCGGTCAATCTCTTCCGTCACATCCGCCTTGACCGCGATCATCGCCAGTTCCTGCGCGACCCGGCCCGGATCGGCGCCACCGACATTGTCCAACACCCGCGCCAGATTGGTCTTCAACGCCTCTGCCATCGTGCCTTTGCGGGCCTCAGCCAATTCAGCGGCCTGTGCTGTCAGGTCTTTCACCCGCGACAATTGTGCATCCAGAACCCTGGCCAGCGCAGTCCCTTCAACGCTGCGCATTTGCACAAACGCCCGCACTAACGGCCCAAATTCCTGTTTCAACTGCGCAATCACCGGCGCGGTGTCATCATTGCTGGCGCTGGCCTCCATCATGCCACGCAGGGCTAGCAGATCGCTGGCCTTGGACGGAGCCAGTGACAGGCCGCGATCCATTGCTTCGGTCTCGACTGCCTCTAGCGCGTCCAGCACCGTGGCCAGCGTCGCCGGGTTCAGCGCCAATGCGCTTGCGTCGTCACTGCGGGTCAGACGCAAGGACAGGGTCACGTTGCCACGCGCAACCGCTTTGCCCAGATCAGCCCGCAACGCGGCCTCTAGCCCGTCCAGCCAATCAGGCACCCGCAGACGAATGTCCAACCCTTTGGCATTGACGCTGCGCAATTCCCACCCCCAGCTAAAGGGCGCGAGTTCGCCCTTGGCTGAGGCGAAACCGGTCATAGATCTGATCATCCGCGTGGCACTCCTGATCGGTCACTGCCGGATCCGGGGGGATCCGGGTTTCGCGCGCACCTAATGCCATCGCGCGGCTTGGGGCAAGCCCCCTGCCCTAATGCGATGCGTCGTGCGTGGGCTAAAGGTGATTAACCATTGGTTAAGGAAATGCTCCTAATTCGCGTCATCCCATGCGATATTAACACTTGGGTAAGCATTGTGAAGGTAATCCTAATTGGCGAGGCTGCTGGTTTTGGAGCACCAGAAAAATGCCGGGGCACGCGCAAGAAAGAGAATAGTAATGACCAGGATTTTTGGATCTCCCGNCACAGAAAAGGTGATCTCAATGAACAGGTTTCGCAGCGGCAAAAGCCTGTCGCCGATCCGTCAAGCCGAGGCCTATTGGCACGCGCTGCGCGATGGCGCAGAGGTGCCCCGCCGCACCCAGATTGATCCACGCGGTCTGGCGAACATTCTGGAACATGCCTTTGTATTGGAACGCATTGCCCCCGGCATCGCGCGGTTCCGGCTGGCTGGCAGCCACCTGAACGACCTGGCCGGGATGGAGGTGCGCGGCATGCCGTTGACCTCATTCTTCACCCCCACCGGGCGCGCACAGATCGGGGCGGTGCTGGAACATATGTTTGACACACCTGCCGTGGCCGAACTGTCCCTTGGCGGCGAATCGCGGCGCGGCCGACCCCGCCCGGACGCCCGGATGATCCTTCTGCCCCTGCAAAGCGATCTGGGCGATGTTAACCGGGCCCTTGGTGTCCTGATTGCCGACAAATCAACTGGCCAGTCCCCACAGCGGTTCGATGTAACGGACCTGACGCTGCGCCCAGTGGCCGATTTGCAGGCCATACGCCCGGCAATCACCCAGCCCAACCGGGAACCGGTTGCCGGGTTTGCAGAAGATCCGCAACCGCTGCAGGGCCGCGCGCCCTATCTGAAGCTGATCCAGTAGCTGCATCAAAAAAGCACGGCGCTTCGCCCGTCTGCTGATACGGTTTACTGGCAGAAACCGCTAATTGAGACGATGGTGATAGTGCACGTGGCAATTTCAGCCCGGACCGGCCCGCATATGGGGCCGATCCGGGTTGTTATCCTACCCAGCCGCCCGGTTTTGGCGTTGCGCGCGCAGGGCTGACAGTTCTTCCGCCACCAAAAACGCCAGTTCCAGCGACTGGCTGGCATTCAGGCGTGGATCGCAAGCCGTGTGATAGCGCGCCGACAGATCCCCTTCGCTGACCGCCCGCACCCCACCGGTGCATTCGGTCACGTCCTGGCCGGTCATCTCGAAATGCACGCCGCCGGGCACGGTGCCCTCGGCCGCATGGATCGCAAAAAACTCGCGCACTTCGCGCAGCACCGATTCAAACGGCCGGGTCTTGTAGCCGGTCGAGGATTTGATCGTGTTGCCATGCATCGGATCACAGACCCAAACCACATTGGCCCCTTCTTCACGCACCGTGCGGATCAGGCGTGGCAGGTGGTCACCGACATTTCCCGCCCCAAAGCGCGCAATCAGCGTCAACCGGCCTTCTTCGTTTTGCGGGTTCAACCTGGCCATCAACAGTTTCAGATCCTCTGAGGTCATCGAGGGTCCGCATTTCAGACCAATCGGGTTTTGCACACCCCGGCAGAATTCCACATGCGCGCCGTCAGGCTGACGGGTGCGGTCGCCGATCCAGATCAGATGGCCCGATCCGGCCAGCCAGTTGCCGGATGTCGAATCCAGCCGGGTCAACGCCTCTTCGTATTCCAGCAACAACCCTTCGTGGCTGGTGTAAAATTCAACCGATTGCAACGTGTGGGCGGTGTCCTGCGTCACCCCAGCGGCCTTCATGAAATCCAGCGTGTCGGTGATACGGCTGGCCAGCGCGCGGTATTTCTCTGCCTTTTCGCCCTCGGTAAAGCCCAGCGTCCAGGCATGCACCTGATGCACATCCGCATAGCCACCGGTGGAAAACGCCCGGATCAGGTTCAGTGTCGCGGCGGCCTGGGTATAGGCCTGCAACATCCTGGCCGGGTCCGGAATGCGGGCCTTGGAGGTAAAATCCAGCTCGTTGATGATGTCACCGCGATAGCTGGGCAGTTCCACACCGTCGATCACTTCGGTTGGGGCGCTGCGTGGCTTGGCGAACTGACCGGCCATGCGGCCAACCTTGATCACCGGAACCTTGGCGCCATAGGTCAGCACCATCGCCATTTGCAGCATCACCTTGAACGTGTCGCGAATACCATCGGCGCTGAATTGCTCAAAACTTTCGGCGCAATCCCCGCCTTGCAGCAAAAACGCCTCGCCCCGGGACGCGGCCCCCAGATGCGCCTTTAGCCGTCGTGCCTCGCCCGCAAAAACCAGCGGTGGATAGTTTGACAGCTGCGACTCAACTGCAGCCAGGGCCGCCGGGTCGGTATAATCGGGCATCTGAACCCGCGGTTTCGCGCGCCAGTTCGACTTTTTCCACTCGCTCATTGCTCTCTTCTCCGCTGAGGGTCGGGAGATGTTTCTATACAAAAGCCTACGCCCGGTGGCCATAACCGATTTACCCCCCCCTTGACGCGGCAGAATTCCTCTGAGCAAGGTACCTATTACGTCACCGAACCCACACCGGCTGGCGTCACTTTTCTAAGGACCCGCGCCCATGCAAGAGCAGCGCCTAGTTGTCGATGTGGACACCAAGTCATCCAAGCCTCGCCGTTTTGTGTTTGTTCTGATGAACAACTTTTCCATGCTTTCCTTTGCGTCGGCACTGGAAAGTCTGCGCATTGCAAATCGCATGTCGGGCAAGACCCTGTATTCCTGGATGCTGATCGGTGAAGGCGGCGATGCCGTGACCTGTTCGGCGGGCACCACGTTCAAGCTGGATTCAGACCTATTTGATCTGGCGCGTGACGACACCATCTTGCTGTGCGGCGGCATGGACATTCAAAGTTCCACGACCAGGAAACTGCTGGGCTGGGTCCGTCGCGAAGCGCGCAAAGGGGTGATTATCGGCGGCTTGTGCACCGCTGCCTTTTCGCTGGCCAAGGCCGGATTGCTGGATGGCAAAAAGGCGACCATCCACTGGGAAAACTCTGACAGTTTTGCCGAAGAGTTCGAAGACGTCGAACTGACCAAATCGGTATTTGTGATCGACGGGTCCAGAATGACCACCGCTGGGGGCACGTCATCCATCGACCTGATGCTGAAGCTGATTGCCGATGATCACGGCGAGGATCTGGCCAATGCGGTGGCCGATCAGCTGATCTATTCGTCGATCCGCACCGATCAGGACACCCAGCGCCTGTCCGTGCCTTCCCGCATCGGGGTGCGCCACCCCAAGCTAAGCCAGGTCATCCAGATGATGGAGACCAATATCGAAGACCCCATCAGCCCGTCGATTCTGGCCAAAAATGTCGGCATGTCGACACGCCAGCTGGAACGGCTGTTCCGCCGCTATCTGAACCGGTCGCCCAAGCGCTATTATATGGAACTGCGCCTGCAAAAGGCCCGCAATCTGCTGATGCAGACGGATATGAGCGTGATCAACGTGGCGCTGGCCTGCGGCTTTGCCTCGCCTTCGCATTTTTCAAAATGCTATCGCGCGCATTATGACACCACGCCCTACCGCGAACGTGGTAGCCATGCGGCGCGCTTGTCGATCTGAATTGGAAACAGGCCTCAGTATTTGTGCAAAAGATCAGACTCGGGTTGTGCCGCCACCCGAATTGTCAAAATACCTTCCATGCTCAAATAATTCTTCGCGCTAAAGCGCTCCCGCCTGGAAGACGGCGGGCGTGTCCCTTGCAAGGGGATGTCGAAACCCATCCGTTGCCTTAACACAGAACGCTTGCCCTGCCAGGGACCCGGCCCCATATCAGACCTATGCTTCGACTCA
>JGI24025J20009_10000263_pt1 | contig 41111 bp, 49 predicted proteins | sample Cruoilmetagenom3_FD_20009 | JGI IMG/M metagenome (IMG submission 20009) | reverse complement strand
CATGGGCGTCTCCCGTCCCGAAGTTCCCTCAGAACCGATCTTGCCATGAACAGGGCCGAGCGCCGAGGGGAAATGTGATCATCCGGGATGGAACACTTAACCTCTAAAAGGCAGCCCATGCTCCCCCGTATCCTCATTGCCCCGTTCTTTCGCCTTGCTCGTCTGGCCACCTTTGTGCTGATCGCCTTCGCGGCAGGGCTGTTGTCTGAACGCAACCGTCAGGCCGACGCTTGCGAGGCGGCGGGCGGCGCAATACAAGACGGGGTGTGCATTGGTGCGAAAGGGCTGAACGAATGAGCGATCTGATCTGCGTGGGTGTGATCTCGGGCGCGTTTGGCGTCAATGGCGAGGCGCGCATCAAAAGCTTCACCGCCGATCCCGAAGCGATCGAGGAATATTCGCCCCTGCAAACCGAGGACGGGCGCGAAATCACCGTTCGCGTGGTGCGCAAGTTGCAAAACGGCATGGCCGCGCGCCTGTCGGATGTGCGCACCAAGGAAGATGCCGATGCCCTGAAAGGCGTTCAATTGTTCGTGCCGCGGGGCCGCCTGCCCTCGCTTCCCGATGATGAATATTACCATGCCGACCTGATCGGGCTAGAGGTGCGCGATACCGGCGGCAATGTTCTGGGCCATGTCAAATCGGTGCAGAACCACGGCGCGGGCGACCTTTTGGAAATCCACGGGCCGAACCTGAAAAGCACCGTTTTGCTGCCTTTCACCATGGCCATCGTGCCCACCGTGGACCTGACCGCAGGGCGCATCATCGCCGACCCGCCCGAGGGATATTTCTAAGCCATGCGGATGATCGTCCACGCAGGGTTCCACAAAAGCGGAACCACCAGCGTGCAGATGATGCTGCGCAGTAATCGCGCCCTGATCGAAAGCGAATTCAGCATCTATATGCGCGGACGCATCCGCGCCATTTGCGAGGCAGCGCGGGCCTGGTCAATCCGGCGCGAACCATTGGAAATGTCTCTGTATCAGTTCGAGTTGGCCGACTGGATGGCCGGGCTGGACCGCGATGATACCCGCCCCACCCTGATCTCGGCCGAGGATCTGGCCGGCCATATGCCGGGGCGACACCGGCTGCTGCGTTATGATGCGGCCCCCGCCCTGCTGGCAACATGGGCCGAAATCGCGCAGGAAATGTTCCCCGGTATCGCGCTGGATTTCTGTTTCTCGACCCGCGAGGCGGGGCCGTGGATGCGATCCGCCCATGCGCAGAACATCCGCGCGACGCGGTCGGTCGAAACGCGCGATGCATTCACCGCGCGCATGGCCGCGACGACCGATCTGACCGCCGATGCCGAAGCGGTCCGCGATTCCCTACCCGAGGGTGCGATGCTGCACCACTGGCGGCTGGAGGATCACGCAAACGGGCCGCTTGGCCCGCTGGACCCGCTGCTGGATCTGGTCGGTGCGTCGCAGCAGATGCGCCGCGCGATCCAGCCTGAACCGCCCAGCAACAAATCCCTGCCCCCGCACAAGCTTGAAGAATTGCGCCAGCTGAACGCGCGCGACATCCCCCGCGCGGACCTGCACGATCTGAAACGCACGGTGATGCTGCGGCAGGACGAATGAGCCACCCGATCGTGATCCACGCCGGGTTCCACAAGACCGGAACCTCGACCGTGCAGCGGTTTTTGAAAGGACACCGGGCGGCGCTTAAACCCCATGCGGTGGTGGTTCTGAAAGGCCGGATGGACGCGCTGATATCCGCCGCGCGCGGCTATTCCACCTGGCGCGATCCGATCACCCTGGCGAAATTCGCGCGCCGCGCCGACGACCTGGCGCAAAGCCTTACCCATGTGCGACGCCGCGCGCTGATCCTGTCGGCCGAAGAACTGTCAGGCCATATGCCGGGGCGCGCGGGGATCGACGACTATTCCGCCACCGCGCCCCTGATTGGCGAATTGGCTGCCGCGTTTCACCGCCACCGCAAGGCACCGGACCTGCGGCTGGCCTACGGCGTCCGGGACGGTGCAGAGTGGCTGGAATCTGCGTATTGGGAGCATGTGAAATCATCGTCGATGACCGAGGATTACACCGACTTCGCGGCACGGATCGGGCCGGTGGACCTGACCTGTGTGGCGCAGGGCATTGCCGCACAAACCGGCCTGCCGCTGACGCTGATCCCGTTAAAATCCAACCAACCGCTTGGCCCCGCCGCCCCGCTGCTGGCGCTTGCCCAAATCCCGCTGGATGGGCTGCGCCCCGAACCGCCCCGCAACACCCGCCCCGCGCCGGATCTGCTGCCGCAATTGCTGCACATAAACCGCACGGAACCCGACCGCGCCCGCCGCCGCGCGGCAAAACAGGCCCTGCTGCGCGCTGCGCCCCTTTCCAACGGGCCGGAAGATGGCTAGATCAACACCATGAATGACACGCCCGACCAACCCGCCAAACCCGCCCGCAGCCACGGGCGCATCGCCGTACGCCCCACGCTGAAACCGCGCGAGCTGATGACCGACCGCCCCGATCTGGCCAAGGCATGGACAGCGCGTGTGATCACCCTTTTGCCGCAGGCGTTCCCCGGCATCCTTGGGGAATCGCTGACCGGCAAGGCGCTGGACGAAGGCAAGTGGCAACTGAAAACCTATGACCTGCGCGACTATGGCCAAGGGCGGCACCGCAATGTCGATGACACACCCGCCGGTGGCGGCGCGGGCATGGTGCTGCGTCCTGATGTGATGTCCGCTGCGCTGGACGACGCGCTGGAGGATGCGAAGGGGCTGGGCCGCGTGATCTACCTGTCGCCGCGTGGCCGTAAGCTGGACCAGCAGATGGCGCAAGAACTGGCGGTGACGGACGGGGTGATCCTTGTCTGTGGCCGGTTCGAGGGTCTGGATCAAAGGGTGATCGACCATTACGATATGATGGAGGTCAGCCTGGGCGATTTCGTCATGACCGGCGGGGAACTGGCCGCGCAGGCACTGATCGACGCCACCGTGCGGCTGCTTCCGGGCGTTCTGGGCAACGACGCCTCGACCGAGGAAGAAAGCTTTTCCGACCACCTGCTGGAACACCCGCAATACACCCGCCCCGCCACATGGCGCGGCCTGCCCATCCCCGAAATCCTGATGTCTGGCCACCATGGCAAGATCGCCGAATGGCGCAAGGACATGGCGCAGGAAATCACCAAGCAGCGCCGCCCCGACCTGTGGGCCGCCTATTGCGCAAAATACGGAATCGATCCCGAAAGCGCGTAATACCTAACAAGGGGAACAAGAGCGGTCCCGGCCCCGTCCGGCCAAAGCCCGGACACGTTCGGGACCACCGGAGGGCCAGTGCCCTCCGATCACGCCCGTGGCAATGGAACCCCCTTGCCACACTGCATCTTCCACCCTATACACCGCGCGTCCGGGGCGGAATCGCCCATCGGGCCTGTTTTGCTATTTCCATTGCCCGCACTTTCTTCGGCGCATGGGTGGGACGCGGGGCAGATATAAAGGAAAAGTCGCAACGATCTCTGGCGGGCTGCAACAGCGGGACCCGGAAGAAGACCAAGAGCTCTGGGGCGCGGAAAACTTTGCGGGACGAACCGCAAGCAGCATAGGAGTGTATCAGATGGACCTGATCGCACAGATCGAGGCGGAACAAGTTGCCGCCCTCGGGAAGAAAATTCCCGATTTCAAAGCCGGCGACACCATTCGCGTCGGTTACAAAGTGACCGAAGGCACCCGCACCCGCGTTCAGAACTACGAAGGCGTTTGCATCAGCCGCAAGAACGGCGCAGGCATTGCCGGCTCGTTCACCGTTCGCAAGATTTCCTTCGGTGAAGGCGTGGAACGTGTGTTCCCCCTGCATTCGACCAATATCGACAGCATCGAAGTCGTGCGCCGTGGCCGCGTTCGCCGCTCGAAACTGTATTACCTTCGCGCACGTCGCGGTAAATCCGCACGTATCGCAGAAGTCACCAACTATAAGCCCCGTTCGGGCGCAGAAGCGTAAGGAGCCCTGTCATGAAAGCGGATATCCATCCCGATTACCACTTCATCGACGTGAAAATGACCGATGGCACCATCATCAAGATGCGTTCGACCTGGGGCAAGGAAGGCGACACCATGTCGCTGGATATCGACCCCACCGTGCACCCGGCATGGAATGGCGGCACCTCGCGCCTGATGGACGCTGGCGGCCGTGTGTCGAAGTTCAAGAACAAATACGCCGGCCTGGGTTTCTGATCCCACCCCCCCGTATATCGACGACGCAGCGCCGCCCCTTGGGGCGGCGTTTGCATTTCCGGTGCTTGTCAACGCAACCAAACGCGGATTACACCTTCAACCATACCACGAAGGGCCAACGATGACGCGCACAGCATACCTGCACATGGGGGCGAACAAGACCGGCAGTTCTGCCATCCAGGCATGGGTCGCCGCGCATGACGCAACGCTGGCGACCGCAGGTATCGCCGTGCCCACCGCCCATGTGGGTGCCACCGGCAATGCGCCACGCCTGGCCAATGCTCTGTGCCTGCCTGCGGCGGAATTGCCCGCCGATGGCGCGGAAGCCAGGCATGGCTTTGCAAAATGGCTAATCGGGCAAGACAGCGACATCCTGATTTCGGCCGAAAAATTTTCGACCTTCGCGGCGCAGGGCCATATGCGGCGCTGCGCGGCCCTGTTCAGGAATCGCGGGTTCCGGATTTGCGCTGTAATCTATGTGCGCAACCAGATTGACCGCATCAATTCGTCGGTTGCCCAGCGCAGCAAGCGGCTTCGCAAACGGATAGATTTGACCGCGCCGATGGACAACATCCTGGATGACCGCGAAAACTGGGCCGCCTGCCTGCAAACGATCAAGACGGCGGGCTTTGATCTGCGCGTCGGCGTCTACCCCCTGCCTGATCGCGCCGTCTCTATGCCGGAACACCTGATGACAAAACTTGGCCTGCGCGACCGGTTTCCCGATGACACCGATTTCACCGTCGGCCATGCGAACCCGTCATTGGGCGAATTGGGCGTGCTGCTGGCAAACCGCATCGCGCATCAGGTCGGCGATCTTTCTGATGCGCAGCGGCAAAGCTGGTCACTGGCCGTGCTGGATGCATTCAAGGACCTGCCGGACAAGCCGTTCAACGGGTTCAACCAGGACGAAATGGACCAGCTGGAACAGCGTTACGCGGCAGGAAACGCACTGATGACCCGTTGGTTGAACCAGCAAGAGATGTCGTCCCTGACCACATCGAAATCGCGTGGCCGCCCCCCTTCTCCGCGCCGGATGGAGGAGATGGACAATACACAGGCAAACATCATGGCCACCGCGATCGACCGGCTTTGCGGCACGGTCGAAAGCTCCGACCGGCTGAACGGCACCCTGCCGCCGGATGCGATCCGCGCGCTTCTGCCAGACATGCCCTAACCCGCCCCGGACAGATCGCACTTCCATATTCGTGCAACACATGCCAATGAAGCCAACCGGATGGGTGAACAACTCTTTGCAAAGGGGCGCAGGCACCATAGCCTGAGCCAAAGCAGCCAAAAGCGGCAGCGATAGGGGACAAGAATGGCGCATATTATTGTCGTCGGAAATGAAAAGGGCGGCGCGGGGAAATCCACCGTGTCGATGCACGTGGCCACGGCCCTGTCGCGCATGGGTCACCGGGTTGGCGTGCTGGATCTGGACCTGCGGCAAAAAACCTTTGGCCGCTATGTCGAAAACCGCCGCAAGTTTCTGGAGGTTTCGGGGCTGGACCTTCCCACACCGAATTACCGTGACCTGCCCGAGGTGGATCAAGCCAGCCTGCAACCGGGCGAGAATATCTACGACCGCCGCCTGTCCGCCGCCGTTGCCGCGCTGGAGCCGGACAGCGATTTCATCCTGATCGACTGCCCCGGATCGCACACACGGCTTTCCCAAGTGGCGCACAGCCTTGCCGACACGCTGATCACACCGCTGAACGACAGTTTCATCGACTTCGACCTGCTGGCGCGCGTGGACAGCGACGGCATGAAAATCCTTGGCCCCTCGGTTTATTCCGAAATGGTCTGGTCAGCGCGGCAATTGCGCGCGCAGGCCGGGCTGAAACCGATCGACTGGATCGTGCTGCGCAACCGGATGGGGGCGCAACAGATGGTCAACAAGCAAAAGATGGAAAACGCGCTCGATATGCTTTCGAAACGCATCGGTTTCCGCGTCGCGCCGGGGTTCAACGAACGTGTGATCTTCCGCGAACTGTTCCCGCGTGGCCTGACCCTGCTGGATTTGAAAGACATCGGGGTGAAGGGGCTGAACATCTCCAACGTCGCCGCGCGGCAGGAGTTGCGCGACCTTGTGAAGGCGCTGAACCTGCCCGGTGTCGAGGTGACGTTCTAAGCCGGGTCCATCTTGGCCAGCCGCCGCAGCACGGTGCGCAGGGTCTGTTCCTCTTCGTCGCTCAACGTGGCCACCAAGACCGCGTCGTGCTTGCGCGCCACTTCGCGCAGGTCGTCATAGGCGGCGCGCCCTGCGTTTGTCAGTTCCAGATATTCCTGCCGACGGTCGCCGGTGTCCCGCTCACGGGTCAGGAATCGGCGATCCTCCAGCGCGGAAACCGCGCGGCTTATCTTGGTCTTGTGCATTTTCGACCGCATTCCAATCTCGGACGCGGTCATGCGCCCGTATAGGCCAAGGTGGAAAAGCACGCGCCATTCGGTGCGCAGCATCCCGTAGCGATCCTTGTATACCCTTTGAAAAGACAGGCTGCTTTCCTCTGCCGCCTGGTTCAGGAGGTAGGGCAGGAACCCGCCCAAATCGAAGTCTTCTGGATTCATCTTTTTTGTCCCTCCGGCTTGTTGGTTACAAAATCAACCATTAACGATGCAACCAAATACTGCATGGGAGGATGCGATAATGAATGACCAGCCCAAACCGCACGAATTTACCCAAGCCCCCACCCCGCAGGGCACGACCCCCGGCTATATGCCCGGTTTCGGCAATGATTTCGAAACAGAGGCACTGCCCGGTGCCCTGCCCCAAGGCATGAACAGCCCGCAGAAATGCAATTACGGCCTGTATGGCGAACAGCTGACCGGCACTGCGTTCACCGCGCCCAGCCACCAGAACGAACGCACTTGGTGCTACCGCATTCGCCCCTCGGTCAAGCATTCGCACCGCTACACGAAAATCGACCTGCCTTACTGGAAATCCGCGCCCAACGTGGACCCGGACGTGATCTCGCTGGGTCAATATCGTTGGGATCCCATGCCCCATGCCGACCAGCCGCTGAACTGGATGACGGGCATGCGGACCATGACCACGGCGGGCGATGTGAACACGCAGGTTGGCATGGCAACCCATATCTATCTGGTTACCGAATCCATGGTGGACAGCTATTTCTTTTCCGCCGATTCCGAAATTTTGATCGTCCCGCAAGAAGGGCGTTTGCGGTTCTGCACCGAACTGGGAATCATTGATCTGGAACCGCAGGAAATCGCCATCATCCCGCGCGGTCTGCTGTATCGGGTCGAAGTGCCGGACGGCCCCGCGCGCGGCTTTGTCTGCGAAAACTACGGCCAGAAATTCGAACTGCCGGGCCGTGGCCCGATTGGCGCGAACTGCATGGCCAACCGCCGCGATTTCAAAACTCCCGTTGCCGCGTTCGAGGACCGCGAGGTCCCGTCCACCGTCACCGTGAAATGGTGCGGACAGTTCCACCAGACCACCATCGGGCAATCGCCGCTGGACGTGGTCGCGTGGCATGGCAATTACGCGCCGGTGAAATACGACCTGACCACCTATTGCCCCGTCGGCTCTATCCTGTTCGACCATCCCGACCCGTCGATCTTTACGGTTCTGACCGCCCCTTCCGGCGTGCCCGGCACCGCCAATATCGACTTTGTCCTGTTCCGCGAACGCTGGATGGTGGCCGAAGATACCTTCCGCCCGCCGTGGTATCATAAGAACATCATGTCGGAATTGATGGGCAACATCTATGGGCAATACGATGCGAAACCCCAAGGTTTTGCGCCCGGCGGTGTCAGCCTGCATAACATGATGATCCCCCACGGGCCGGACAACAACGCATTCGAAGGCGCGTCCAACGCCGATCTTCAGCCCGAAAAGCTCGACAATACCATGTCCTTCATGTTCGAAACCCGCTTCCCTCAGCACCTGACGCAATTCGCCGCGCAAGAGGCGCCGCTTCAGGACGATTACATCGACTGCTGGGACGGGATCGAAAAGAAGTTCGACGGCACGCCGGGCAAGAAGTAACCGATGTCAATCGGCAAGAGGCTGTGCCTTGATGGCACGGCCCCGATCATTCAGGAAACGCGCATGAATTCTGTCACCCTCCTTGGCACCAAGGGCGGCCCCGCAATCCGCCCCGGCACGCCCATGCCGACGTCCACACTTTTGCGTATGGATGGCATGACCGTGCTGGTCGATGCGGGTCTGGGCGTCACCCGCGCCCTGTGCGTTGCGGGCGTGGCCCTGACCGATCTGGATGCGATCATCATCACCCACCTGCATTCGGACCACTATCTTGAACTTGGCCCCCTGCTGCACACCGCGTGGACCGCCGGATTGAAGCGCCCCGTGCCGGTGATCGGGCCAACCGGCCTGCCTGCCTATTGGCAGGGGTTTCTGACCTCGATGGAGTATGACATCGCCCTGCGCATCCGCGACGAAGGCCGCCCGGACTTGGCTGCGCTGGCGCAGATTGAAACCCTGACCGCCGGAACCCGCGCAATCGGCCCGCTGACCATGGATGCAATGCGCAATTCCCACCCGCCGATCGACGAATCCTTTGCCCTGCGTTTCACCGGCACCCGCCGCGTGGTTCTGTCCGGCGACACCGCCCCGATCCCGGAAATGGTGGATTTCGCGCGCGATGCCGACCTGCTGGTCCACGAGGCGATGCTCTCCGTCGGCATCGACGCGCTCTGCGCCCGCGTCGGCAATGGCGACGACCGGCTGAAACAACACCTGCTGCGCTCGCACACCCCCGCGCATCAAACCGGGCAAATCGCCCGTGACGCTGGCGTCAAGCAACTGGCGCTCAATCACCTCGTCCCAGTGGACGATCCGAATTTCACCGAACAAAACTGGCAGGCCGAAGCCGCCCGCCACTGGTCCGGCCCCCTGCATATCGGCACCGATGGCCTGACCCTGACGCTTGATTGAAAGGACTGACATGACCCTTCTGAAATCCTGGGTGGCCTCGGCCAACAACCCGGATACCGATTTTCCGCTGAACAACCTGCCCTACGGGGTGTTTTCCGTGGGCGGCGACGATCCGCGCTGCGGCGTGGCCATCGGCGACATGATCCTCGACGTCCAAGCGGTCGAGGAGGCAGGCCTGCTGCCCTTCGACGCCCCCATGTTCGACGTGCCCTTCTGGAACGAGGTGATGGAGGAAGGCCCCGACACTTGGGCCACCCTGCGCACACTGCTGACCACGATGCTGGCCGAAGGCGCCCCCGAACAGGCGCAGCTTAAACCGATGCTGACCCCGCAAGCCAAGGCCGAAATGCACCTGCCGCTGCTTGTTGCCGAATACACCGATTTCTACGCCGGCAAACACCACGCGGAAAACGTCGGCACCATGTTCCGCGGGCCCGAAAACGCGCTGCCGCCCAACTGGCTGCACATGCCGGTCGGCTATAATGGGCGGGCCTCGTCCGTGGTCATTTCCGGCACCGACATTCGTCGCCCGTGGGGTCAGCTGAAAGCGCCCGACGCCGATGCGCCCATCTTTGCTCCGTGCAAACGTTTCGATCTGGAACTGGAAATGGGTGCCATCGTCGGCCAGCCTTCGGACGGCCCCGTAACCGTGGACGAAGCAGACGCGATGATATTCGGCTATGTGCTGCTGAACGACTGGTCCGCGCGCGACATCCAGGCGTGGGAATACCAGCCGCTCGGGCCGTTCCAGGCCAAGGCAACCGCCACTTCGATCAGCCCGTGGATCGTGACACAAGCCGCGCTTGCCCCCTTCCGCTGCAATACCCCCTCCCGCGAAAAGGAACTGCTGCCTTATCTCAAAGACACCGGCCCGATGCTCTATGACATCGAACTCCAAGTCACACTGGCCCCCGAAGGCAAGCAACCGACCACCATTTCCCGCACCAACTACAAGGAAATGTATTATTCCTCGGCGCAGCAACTGGCGCATCACAGCTCCTCTGGCTGCCCCATGACCCCCGGCGACCTGCTCGGCTCCGGCACCATTTCAGGCGCGGAAAAACACCAGCGCGGCGCGCTGCTGGAACTCAGCTGGGGCGGCAAGGAACCACTGACCCTGGACACCGGCGAACAGCGCAGCTTCCTTGAAGATGGCGACACGCTGACCCTCAAGGGCGCAGCCCAAGGCGACGGATACCGCATCGGGTTCGGCACCTGCAGCGGCACGATCCTGCCCGCTCTGCCCGATCCCTACGCACGCTAACCCTTTCATTTTGCTAAAATTACTCCCGCCGAAGGCCCCTTCGGCACTGACACAAAAGGACTGACCATGGCCAAGGCTTTCGCATCCCAAGGCGACATGACCGAAAAGAAAATCTCCTTCACCGAAGTGGGTGAAGGGCTGTATGCTTTCACCGCCGAAGGCGACCCCAATTCCGGCGTCATCATCGGTGATGACAGCGTTATGATCGTCGAGGCGCAGGCCACCCCGCGCCTTGCAAACAAGGTGATCGAATGCGTGCGCAGCGTCACCGACAAGCCAATCACCCATGTGGCGCTGACCCATTACCACGCCGTGCGGGTGCTGGGTGCCTCGGCCTTTGGCGCGCAGCAAATCCTGATGTCGGACATGGCCCGCGCCATGGTCGTGGAACGCGGACAAGAGGATTGGGACAGCGAATTTCAACGCTTCCCCCGCCTGTTCGAAGGGCATGAATCCATCCCCGGTCTGACCTGGCCCACCACCACTTTCAATGACTCCATGACCGTCTACCTTGGCAACCGCCGGGTGGACCTGATGCACCTTGGCCGCGCCCATACGGCGGGCGATATGGTGATCCACGTCCCGGACCAGAACGTCATGTTCACCGGCGATATCGTCGAATACCACTCTGCCTGCTATTGCGGCGACGGGCATTTCGCCGATTGGGGTGACACCCTGGACAACATCGCCATGTTCGATGTCGATGCCATCGCACCGGGGCGCGGCGACGCGCTGGTCGGCAAGCAGATGGTGAATGCGGCGATTGAAAACACCCGCGATTTCGTCGCCTCGACCTATGCGCCCGTGGCCCGCGTGGCCGCCCGTGGCGGATCGCTCAAGGACGCATGGGATGCCTGCCGCGAGGTCTGCGACCCCAAGTTCAAGGACTATGCCATCTACGAACATTGCCTGCCCTTCAACGTCGCCCGCGCCTATGACGAAGCGCGCGGCATCGACACCCCCCGCATCTGGACCGCGCAGCGCGATCTGGACATGTGGGAAGCCCTGCAAGGCTGACCCTGAACAACCCGGCGCGGGGCGGAAAGGCCCGCCCCCGCCACCCAAGGGAGGAACAGATGAACAAGATTTTCGAAACCCCGCTTTACCCCTATACCCGCCCCCCCGATCAGGACGCGGCGCAAACCATACGCCGACGTGTGGTTATCATAGGCGCAGGCCCGGTCGGGCTGGCCACGGCCATCGACCTGGCCCAGCAAGGAATCGAGGCGGTGATCGTTGATGACAACGACAAGGTGTCCTTCGGCAGCCGCGCCATCTGTTTCGCCAAACGCCCGCTTGAAATCCTTGACCGGCTGGGCTGCGGCCAGCCCATGGTGGACAAGGGCGTGCAATGGAACGTGGGCAAGGTGTTCTTCGACGACCGGCAGGTCTACGAATTCAACCTGCTGCCCGAAGACGGTCACCGCCGCCCGGCCTTCATCAACCTCCAGCAATATTACTTCGAAGAATACCTTGTCCGCCGCGCGCTGGAATTGCAGGCCAACGGCGCGCCGATCGAAATTCGCGGCGGCAGCCGTGTCATCGCCATCGACCAGCATGACGACCACACCTTCCTGACCATAGACACCCCCGAAGGCCCCTACCAGCTGGAGGCCGACTGGCTGATCGCCTGCGACGGGGCTGGCAGCCCGACCCGCGCCATGCTGAACCTTGATTTCCACGGCCGCGTGTTCGAAGACAACTTCCTGATCGCCGACGTGGTGATGGATGCCGATTTCCCGACCGAACGCTGGTTCTGGTTCGACCCGCCCTTCAACAAGGGCCAGTCCGCGCTGTTGCACAAACAGCCCGACGGCGTCTGGCGGATCGACCTGCAACTGGGCTGGGACATCGACAAGGAAGAAGAAAAGAAACCGGAAAACGTCATCCCCCGCCTCAAGGCAATGCTGGGCGAGGATGTGAAATTCGATCTGGAATGGGTGTCGATCTACACCTTCCAATGCCGCAGGATGGACCGCTTCCGCCATGGCCGCGTGATTTTCGCGGGCGACAGCGCGCACCAGGTCAGCCCCTTCGGCGCGCGCGGTGCCAATTCCGGCGTGCAAGACAGCGACAACCTGGCCTGGAAACTGGCGCTGGTCATCAATAGCCAAGCCCCCGATGCCTTGCTGGACAGCTACGATACCGAACGTGTCCACGGTGCCGAGGAAAACATCCTGAACTCCACCCGCTCGACCGATTTCATCACGCCTAAATCGGATACCTCCCGCCTGTTCCGCGACGCGGTGCTGGACCTGTCGGAACGGCACAGCTTTGCCCGGCCCTTCGTGAATTCGGGGCGGCTTTCGGTGCCCTGCACCTATGACGGATCGCCCCTGAACACGCCCGATGCCCTGCCCGATGCGCCCGCGCGCACCCGCCCCGGATCGCCCTGCGTGGATGCCCCCCTGGGCAACGGGTTCCTGCTGGATCATATGCGCGGCGGGTTCACCTTGCTGACACTTAACGCCGACGCACCGGACAGCATCACCGAAGGCGTCACGGCCAATCGGCTGGACCTGCCCGCAGAAGGGCAGGTCGCGGAACGCTATCTTGGTGGCGCGGCCAGTGCCGTCTACCTGATCCGCCCCGATCAGCACGTCGCAGCCCGCTTCCCCACCTATGACGAGGCGCAAATCCGCGCCGCCATCCGCCGCGCCATCGGAGCCAGCCAATGACCGACCTGATCCTGACCCCCAATATCGACGGCCCCGATGATTTCTATGCCGAGCTTCTGGAAACCCATGACGGGCTGACAACCGAACAGTCCAACGCCCTGAACGCGCGGCTGATCCTGATCCTTGCGAACCATATCGGGGATCGCAAGGTGCTGTCGCAGGCTCTCGGTGCCGCGCGAAAGGAATAGGCGGGCTGGACAAGGTGCCGGAACGGGGGTTCTCTGGCCCGCGACCGCCAGATAAATGGTATACTGAGGAGAAACACCATGCCCGCCCCCATCAACCCGTTCAAGAAAGCCCTGCGCGAGGGCAAGCGCCAGATCGGCTGTTGGGCGGGCTTTGCCGACCCTTACGCAACCGAAATCGTGGGCACCGCAGAATTCGACTGGCTGGTGATCGACGGTGAACATGCGCCCAATGACATTCGCAGCCTGATGGCACAGCTGGCCGTGCTGGACGGCAAGCATTCGCACCCCGTGGTGCGCCTGCCCGTGGGCAACGACTGGCTGATCAAGCAGGCGCTGGACATCGGCGCGCAGACCTTGCTGATCCCGATGGTGGAAACCGCCGATCAGGCGCGCGGCCTGGTGCGCGCCAGCCTGTACCCCCCGCATGGCATCCGCGGGTCCGGCGCGGCGCTGGCCCGTGCCTCGCGCTTTTCCGACATTCCCGACTACGTGAAAACCGCGAACGAACAGATCCTCGTGATCCCGCAGGTCGAAACCGCCAAGGGCATACAGAACCTTGACGAAATCCTGAAGGTGGACGGGATCGAGGCCGTGTTCATCGGCCCCTCCGATCTGGCCGCCGACATGGGGTTCTTGGGCGACACCAGCCAGCAGCCGGTGCAGGACGCGATCCAATCCGCGATCAAGACCATCGCCGCAGCGGGCAAAGCCCCCGGCATTCTGGCGGTCGAAGATGCAGCCGCCCGCCGTTACGCCGACTGGGGCGCGCAATTCGTGGCCGTGGGCATTGACGTGGTGATGCTGGCCAAGGCAGCACGGACCGCCATGGCGAACTGGCGCTAAACCGCCAAACTATCAGGGCTGGGTGCGGTTCAACGCGTCCAGCTCGTTCAGCAGGTCCAGCAGGGCGTCCAGCTTTTCGGCACCGAAACTTTCGCGCAGCCAGTCGTTCAACCGCTTGGATTCCGCAAGGTTGTCCTCGATCAGGCGCTGCCCGGCATCGCTGATCGTGACCTGCTGCTTGCGCCGGTCGGTGGGGTGCGGCTTGCGATCCAGCAGCCCCTTGGCTTCCAGCGTCTGCAATATCCGCGTCAATGAAGGCATCAGCAGGCAGGACCGCTCGGCAATCTCGGTCGGGTCCAGCGTGCCCTGTTCGCGCAGAATACGCAGCACGCGCCATTGCTGTTCGGTCACGCCCACATCCGCCAACATTTGCCGGATCGGCCCCATCACCTTTTCCCGCGCGCGCAGCAACGCGATCGGCAAGGACCGGTTGACATCGGGGGCCGTGCGTGTGTTCTCGGCGATGCTCATGGCCGGACTTTAGCGCCATTTCCACCCCCCCCGCAATACGAGGAGTTGCCGCAGCCCGGGCCAATTGACCGCCCCGCCCGGCGATTACGGACGAGGCAGCGTTCAGCCGCGCAATGCAGGCCGCGCCCCTGTCAGTCCCGCAGCGCGGGCAGGCCGATGCCGGTGGATTCGAACCCGCCATCTGCCGCCAGAAGCTGCCCGGTGACATAGCTGGCCTTGTCCGAACACAGGAACACGATGGGTTCGGCAATCTCGCGCTCGGACCCGTAGCGGTTCAGCGGGATCGCATCGTGATAGGCGTCAATGATGGCCTGTGAATGCACGGCCATGGCCAGTTTCGTGCGCACCGGGCCAGGGGCCACGGTGTTGACGCGGATGCCGTATTCGCCCAGCTCTGCCGCCAGTTGCTGGCTCAGGTGGATCACACCGGCCTTGGACGTGCCATAAGCCACCCGCAGGGTCGAGGCGCGCAGCCCCGAAATCGAGGCGATGTTCACGATCGCGCCCTTGGTCGCCTTCAGCGCCGGAATGCAGGCCTTGGACACAAGGAACACGCCATCAAGGTTCGTCTCCATCACCGTGCGCCAGCGTTCAAAGGTCGTCTCCTCCAGCGGGCCGAAATCAGCCACGCCCGCGTTGTTGACCACTGCGTCGATCTGACCAAACGCATCCATCACCTGCGCCACCATGGCATCAACCTGCGCAGGGTCGGACACGTCGCACAGGACGGGCAACACGCCCTCCAACCCCTCGGCGGCCTCGGCCAATGCCTCTGCGTCGCGGTCGATCATGGCAACGCGGCGGCCCTCCTCCAGGAACAGCTTGGTGGTGGCCAGCCCGATGCCGCGCGCGGCCCCGGTCACGATGGCGGTTTTCTGTGTCATGTGGTCCCTCCCTCTTTGCGGCGCAGGTTGCCCTTCACCCGCGGCTTGCGCAACCGCTAACCACGCACTAACCCTGCCACCAAGACGCGCGACCACATCACAGCACTGGCCACGGCCATCGTATTCGTCACCGGCGCGTTCTGGGGGCTTTACTGGCTGCCGGTGCGCGCGCTGGACCGTATGGGCCTTGCCGGCGCATGGGGCACATTGGCCATCACCGCCGCCGCAACCCTGTTGCTGCTGCCCATTGCCATCCGGCAAGGCCGCAACATCGCGGGGCGCGACCGGCTTGCGCTTGCCTCTGTCGCATTGGGCGGCGCGGCCTTTGCGCTTTATTCCATCGGGTTCGTCTATGGCCGCGTCGCCATCATCATCCTGCTGTATTTCCTGACCCCGGTCTGAAGCGTCCTGATCGCCCGCCTCGTCATGGGCTGGCACACGCCGCCAATGCCTATGCTGGCCATTGCCATGGGCCTGCTGGGACTGGGCGTGATGCTGGGGGCCAAGGGCGAATGGCTGATCCCGCGCAGCGCGGGCGAATGGATGGCCCTGCTGGCGGGGCTGCTCTGGTCCGTCGCCACCACAGGCATGCGCGTGAAATCTGCCCTTCCGCCAGTCGGCGCCGCCTGTATCTTTGCCTTGGGCGCCAGTCTGATGACGCTGTTTCTTGCCCCGTTCCTGCACCGGTTCCCGCAACAGGCGCTTGCGGCCAATCCGGTGGGCGTCGCTACCATTTCGCTGGCCACGGGCGGCGCGTGGTGGGCGCTGTCCATCGCCTGCCTTATGTGGGCCACCCCCCGGCTGGAACCGGCCCGCGTCGGTATCCTGCTGATGGCCGAAGTGCTGATCGGCGCGGTATCCGCGGCGCTGCTGGCAGGCGAAACCCTGTCCCCGCTGGAAATCGCGGGCAGCGGCCTGGTCTTGCTGGCCGGCCTGTTAGAACTGTGGCCAAAAAAACCCAAAGCACCCCGCTGACAAGAAAAAACCCGGCGCATCATATGCACCGGGCCAGTTGCTCTCGGCAGGAAAAGCGATAGGTATCTCAGGCGGGCCTTACCACTCGGTCGGGCCTTTCTCGGCAAAGCTATGCACCAGGAAGTCGATAAAAGCGCGCACCTTGGGCTGCGTGAAACGCCCCGGCGGGTAAACCGCATAGATGCCTTGGGTTTCGACTGGCAGATCGGGAATCGCATCCTCGACCAGGCCCTGCTCCATCGCGTCCGCATAAAGGAACGATGGCAGGTAGGCGATGCCAAGACCGGCAACACAGGCGTTCAGCAAGGATTGCCCGTCATTGACCGACAGCCAACCGGCGGTGCGCACTTGGCGCTTTTCACCGGACGGCGCGGTCAGTTTCCACACGTTGCCAGCGGACTGGTTGGAATAATGCAGCAGCTTGTGATCGTTCAGATCGTCGATCTTCTGCGGGCGGCCATGTTTCTGGAAATAGCCGGGGCTGGCGATCATGCGCTTGGTGGTTTCGGTCAGCTTGCGGGCACGCAGGGTGCTGTCCTCCAACTCGCCAATACGGATCGCCATGTCGAACCCTTCGGAAATCAGTTCCACGTAACGGTTGTTCAGCACCATGTTCACGGTGATGTCGGGAAATTCGCTCAGGAACTCGCCCAGAACCGAGCTCAGGTGGTTCACGCCGAAATCCGTGGCCACCGAAATGCGCAGCAACCCCGAAGGCGCCGATTGCATCGACGTGACCAGCGCGTCGGCCTCGCCTGCATCATTCAGCACGCGGCGGGCACGGTCGTAATAGGCCAGCCCGATTTCCGTGGGGCTGACGCGGCGCGTCGTCCGGTTCAGCAGCCGGGCACCCAAGCGAGCCTCCAGGCTCGAAACATGCTTGGAAACGGCGGATTTCGAGATCCCCATTTTCTTGGCTGCGTCGGTGAAACCGCCTTGGTCCACGACCGTGGCAAAGGCTTCCATTTCCGTCAGACGATCCATTTTCTCGATACCCTTTGAATTTCTTGTCAAGGATCAGGTATCGCGGCCAATTCGGGCATTCTCTGGGCATTGGGCGGACAATATCGGGGTAAAATCGGGCATCGTTAATGAGGCGGAAACAGGGAAACGACCCGTTTCCATGCGGCGCGGCGCTGTTTCAGTCCCCGCAAAGACGGCGGACCTGGGCGCGCCCGGCCGCCGCGCCAAGCCGCGATAAAACCGAATGGGACGGTGGGCGGGGCGACGCGCAAGCGAGCGTCGCCCGACCGTCAAAAGGCAGCCGTCACAAGGTAGCCGTCACAAGGCAACCGTCACAAGGCAGCGGCCAGTCGCACGCCTTGATTGATCGCCCGCTTCGCGTCCAGCTCGGCAGCCACATCCGCGCCGCCGATCACATGCACCGCCACGCCGATCTCCTCCAAGGCATCGGCCAGCGACCGCTCGCTTTCCTGCCCGGCGCACAAGACCACCGTATCCACCGCGATCACGCGCGGGTTCTCGCGCGCCTCGCCGCTGGTGACGTGCAAACCGTCGGCGTCGATCTTCTCGTAGTTCACGCCGCCGACCATCTCGACTTTCTTCATCTTCAACGCGGAACGGTGAATCCAGCCCGTCGTCTTGCCCAGCCCCTTGCCCAAAGCCTTCGCCTTGCGTTGCAACAGCACCACCTCGCGCTCCGGCGCTTCAGGCTGCGGGCCCTCAAGGGCCAGCCCGCCGCGCGCCGCCTCGGGGTCGGTGACGCCCCATTCGCGCATCCATTCCGGCAGGTCCAGCGTCGGGCTGTCCCCCGTCACAAGGTATTCTGCCACGTCGAACCCGATGCCGCCCGCGCCAATCACCGCCACGCGGCGACCGGGCACCGCGGCCCCGGTCAGCACGTCGATATAAGAGACGACATTCGCCCCCTCCTGACCCGGAATGCCCGGATCGCGCGGCACGACGCCCGTGGCAATGATCACCTCGTCAAACCCTTTCAGGTCATCCACACCGGCCACGACCCCAAGCCGCACGTCGATCCCCGCAGCATCGATCGAACGCGCAAACCAGTCCACCAGCCCGTGGAATTCCTCTTTGCCCGGCACCTGCTTGGCCATGTTCAACTGCCCGCCAAGCTCCTTGGACTTGTCGAACAGCACCACGCGATGGCCCCGCTCTGCCGCCGTCATCGCCGTAGACAGGCCCGCCGGCCCCGCGCCCACCACGGCCACCGATTTCACCGCCGCAGCAGGTTTCACCACCAGCTTCAGCTCGTGACAGGCACGCGGGTTCACCAGACAGCTTGTCAGCTTGCCGCCAAACGTGTGGTCCAGACAGGCCTGATTGCAGGCGATGCAGGGCGCGATCATCTCGCCCTTGCCCGCCGCCGCCTTGGTCACGAAATCCGCATCCGCCAGCAAGGGCCGCGCCATCGACACCATATCGGCACAGCCATCTGCCAGCACCTGCTCGACCACCTCGGGCGTGTTGATCCGGTTCGAGGTGATGACAGGAATCCCCACCTTTCCCATCAGCTTTTTCGTCACCCATGCAAAGGCCGCACGGGGCACGCTGGTTGCAATCGTCGGAATTCGCGCCTCGTGCCAGCCGATCCCCGTATTGATAATACTCGCACCGGCCTTCTCGATCTCCTGCGCCAGTTGCACGACCTCATCATAGGTGGACCCGTTCGGGATCAGGTCGATCATCGACAGCCGGTAGATGATGATAAAATCGGGGCCAACAGCGGCGCGCGCACGTTTCACCGCCTCAATCGCGACACGCATCCGGTTCTCGTATGATCCGCCCCATTCATCGTCACGCTTGTTGGTGTGGGTCACAAGGAATTGGTTGATGAAATACCCTTCGGACCCCATCACCTCGACCCCGTCATAACCGGCTTCCTTTGCGCGGGCGGCAGCGGCGGCAATATCATTGATCTGCTTTTCGATCCCCGCCGCGGCCAGTTCCTTGGGGGGAAACGGCGAAATCGGCGATTTCACCGCCGAGGCGCTGACGCATTCGGGCGAGAACGCATAGCGCCCCGCATGCAGGATCTGCATCGCGATGCGCCCGCCCGCGGCATGGACCCTGTCCGTGACGATCCGGTGGTTGGCCACGTCCTGATCGGTGATCATCCCCGCCGCGTCAGGGGCCACGGCCCCCTCCTTGTTGGGGGCGATCCCGCCGGTGACCATCAGGCCCACGCTGGCGCGCGCCGCGTAAAATTCGGCCACGCGACCCCAGTCGCGGGTTTCCTCCAGACCGGTGTGCATGGACCCCATCAACACACGGTTCTTCAACACCACATGCCCCAAATCCAGCGGTGCCAGCATTTTCGGATAATCAGTCATCGGTAAACCTCCCGTTTGGCGCAGATGTTGCCCACGCCAAACCGCGATGTCACCTGCAACGCAACGTTACCAACCCTACATCAGCCAATCGCCTTGGCGGCATTCACCCGTTTCGACAATTCCTCGCGCGTCTCGACCCGTTCGGAATAGCGGTCCACCAGGTGATCCTTGATGTCACGGGTCAGCAGGGTGAATTTCACCAACTCCTCCATCACGTCCACCATCCGGTTGTAATAGGGCGAGGGCTTCATCCGCCCCTCCGCATCGAATTCGTCCCATGCCTTCGCCACGGACGACTGGTTGGGAATCGTCAACAGCCGCATCCAACGGCCAAGAATGCGCAGCTGGTTCACCGTATTGAAACTTTGCGAGCCGCCGCAAACCTGCATCACCGCCAGCGTCTTGCCCTGCGTCGGGCGCACCCCGCCGATGGGGGCCAGCGGTATCCAGTCCACTTGTTGCTTCATGATCGCGCTCATCGCGCCATGCCGCTCGGGCGAGGACCAGACCATGCCTTCGGACCAGATCACCGCCTCGCGCAGCGCGATCACCTTGGGATGGGTGTCACTGTCCTCGTCCACCTGCGGCAACCCGCGCGGGTCGAAAATACGGGCCTCGCAACCAAGCCGCCGCAACACCCGCGCCGCTTCCTCGGCCATGAAGCGCGAAAACGACCGCTGCCGCAGCGAGCCATACATCAGCAGGATACGCGGCGCGTGGCTGGCCCGTTCGGCGGGGAAAAGCGCATCCATATCCGGGGCGTTGAAACCGCCGTCATCCATGGCGGGAAAGCTATCTGTCATCGGCATCAAAGCGGGATTTTCGTCCCGTCCTCCTTGTAAATCGGGCCTTTGGGCCGGGTCTCCATGATTTCCAGCACCGCCTCCGACGGGCGGCACAGGCGCACACCCTTGGGGGTGCAAACGATGGGGCGGTTGACCAACACGGGGTGTTCCAGCATCGCATCCAGCAATGCGTCGTCGCTGACCGCCGGATCGGTCAGGCCCAACGCCGCGGCCGGTGACTTGCTGAGCCGCAGCGCCGCGCGTGGCGTCAATCCGGCGGCGGCCAACAGGGCCAGCAGTTGCGCGCGCGTCCAGCCCTCGACCAGGTATTCGACCACCACGGGTGCCACTTCCCCGGCCTGCAAGATCGCCAATACATTGCGCGAAGTGCCGCAATCGGGGTTATGATGAATGACAGGGCGCATCGGCTCTCCTCATCAACAAGGACCGGCAATGCCGTCCAGAAAAGGGGCGCATTGATCGGGGTTGCCGCCGCAGCAATCCTCCAGCAAAAAGCCAAGCAAGCCGCGCATCCCCTCCATGTCAGCGAAATAACGAATGCTGCGCCCTTCGCGCCGGTTGCGGACCAGACCAGCCTGCAAAAGGACCGACAGATTGGCCGACAGTGTGTTCTGCCGGACGCCCAGCGCCTCGGCGATTTCACCGGCGGCCAAGCCATCCGCGCCCGCCTGCACCAGCAAGCGGAACACGGACAGCCGCATTTCCTGCGACAGGGCACCAAAGCCATCAAGAGCGCGCTTCATTTCCATAACTCAGGATATATGGAAATACCTTCGTCGCGTCAATCGCGATTTTCCAGAACCACCGGAACCTCGTAAAAATCGAACTTCGGCGCGCTGCCATACAGCCGCTCGGCCATGGCGCACCATTCGGCATCATGCGCGCCTTGGGCAGCCTCCCGGCTCTCCCAAAGATAGATACCGCCGCCGCGCCCGCCTTCCTCGTCATACAAATACATCTTGCGGATCAGCCCCGGCCAAGCGCGCCACCGCGCCAGCGTCTTTTCATACAGCGCCAGAACCTCGTCACGCTCCAGCCCTGCAATATCAAATGTCACGATCTCGCAAATCATATGCGCCTCCCCCGTATTTTCATTTTGCCAAAAATACTCTCGCCGAAGGCGTCCGGCGCATCAACCCGCACGACGGCTTACATCGTCTCCAGACAATGCCGCCGGAACGCGCGTTTCAGCATGTCCAACTCTTCGCGCAGCAGGTTCATCTCGGCGCGAATGTCATCCGACAGGGCCTCGCCGCCGATCAGCGCGAAACTCTCCAGCGTCTCGCCGGTCAACGCGTCACGAAACAGGAATGTCTGCACCCCGTCCGCGATCACATCGACGGGCACGGGGAATCGCACCGCCCATCCGCCCGCGCCATCCTCGGTCATTTCCAGACCGTCCAGCGGCTGCTCCAGATGCGTCACCTCGATGCTGGGCGGCGTGTTCGTCTTGCCCGAGGAGGTCAGCGCCCCCTCCCACACCCCTTGGAACAGGCGCGTCTTGGTCAAGGTCAGATCAGTCATGTCGCCTCCTCAGATTTCCGCCCGCGTCCTGCGCGAGAATGTCAGGTCGCGCAGAATCACCTGGTTCATTTCCGGCCCCTCGAAAATCAAATCGACCCAGGCCTTTTCCACCCGCTTTTCGTTCAGCTCGGTATAGGCCAAGTCGAACTCCACCATGACTTCCTGCTCGTGCAGGGGCAGTTCGCGCACGATCTGCTCTGTGTTGGGGCCATGCTTGATGTTCAACCGCGCAAAGATTTCCAGCGGCTTTTCCAGCTCCATGATCGTATCCATGCGCAGAACATGGCGACGTTTCAGTCCGTCCACCGCGCCATGGGGCAAGTCCACCACCAGCGACAGGAACGACCCGTCGAACCGGAAAACATCCATACGCAGCCCGAACGGCGCCAGATCCTGTTCGCGCCGGTTGCGCAGCTGGCGCAGGGTCAGTTCGGACCCCTCGCAATCGTGGAACAGCGTCACCTCCTCGCCCAGCATCGACTTGCTGGGCACCGAGGACATGCCGGGGTTGGCCAATGGGCCGCGCCACAATTCAGGCCGCCACGACCAGTCGCAGCCATGCGGTTTGTAAAAAGAGTTCGACCCGATCATCGGCAGCGCCAGTCGGGTTTCGGATTTATAGATCAATTCGTCCAGGAAATGCCGCAGCCTGCGGGCGCGGGCGCGTTGCCCGCGCAAGCGGTCCAGATCGGCCTTGTCGGCATCGCGCGCGGCCCGTGCCCAGCGGTTCATCATGCGCTTGTGCGCCAGTTTCCTCAGCACCCCGCCGAAACCCGTCTCCATGCCCGATCAGCCCCATTTCCGACCTGCGCCTGCGAACACTCGCATTGCGCGTAATTTAAATGCCTAGCCGCTTCGCCGCCGCGTTTCCAGACCGGAAACAATGATAGGCCCAAAACAGTTAATGAAACAGCCGCCGCAAGAGGTTTTTCTTGAATTTTCCTGCCGTTGACGCAGCCGCATCACGCGCTGCCGCGGAAGGGCGCACAGGATCGGCCATTTCCGTCGCGGCAATCTCGGGCGGGCCCGCCGGATCGACAAAGGGGCTTGCCTCGCGGATGCCCTCGGCCATGGCCACCATCAGCAGCTTGCCGGCCTGCCCCGCAACGGTGCTGCCCTTGGGGCCATACAGCGCCAACCCGACGACACGTGCATTGACCACCATCACCCCGCGCCAGTGGCGCGGATCGCCGCCCGGCACCTTGGCATCGCCGCCCGTGGCCAGATGCACCAGCGTCAGCCCGTCGCCATTGATCCGCTCCAGCACCCGCGCGCCGCCGGTGGCCCGCGCCAGATCATCCGCACCGGGCTGGTCCAGCTCACCCCGTTTCCGGTTTGAAATCGACACCGTCAGGATGGCAGGTTCCGCCGCGACGCCGCCCAGCCGGCCGGTCAGCGACTGGCAGGCCGCGATCAGGGCAAAGGCCCCGCCGCTGGCCCCGTCACGGATGCTGTCACCGTCCACGCAATAGCCCGCGGGCGGCAGCACGACCACGTCACCCTGTGTCAGCGCCGCACGGCGCAGCGCGGGCACCGGCGCAGGCGCGCCATCGCCACCGGACAAAAGCCCCATGCGCCCGCCTTCGGGCAAGGAAAAACATCCCGCCAAAGGCAGGGTCAGGGCCAGAAACGCGGCCCGCACAAGCAAAAAGGCCGGACGCATGTTCCGCCCGGCCCCCACGCCCCTAGTATCAGAGGTCCATGTAGACATGGCGCTCGGCCTCGCCTCCGGGATGGGTCACAGCGCCTTTATAGGTCTCGCCGACAAGCTGCGCGTATTTCCACAGCGCACCCGAGGCATAGATGGTTTCACGCGGTCCGGCCCAATCGGCCTTGCGCTGCGCCAACTCCTCGTCGGACAGGTCCACCGAAAGCTCGCCGGTGATCGCGTCGATGGTGATCACGTCGCCAGTTTTCAGCAGGGCAATCGGGCCACCCTGCGCGGCCTCGGGGCCAACGTGACCCACGCAGAAACCGCGCGTTGCGCCGGAAAAACGACCATCGGTGATCAGCGCCACCTTCTTGCCCATGCCCTGACCGGACAGGGCCGCCGTGGTGGCCAGCATTTCGCGCATGCCGGGGCCGCCTGCGGGGCCCTCGTTGCGGATGACGATCACTTCGCCTTCCTCGTATTCGCGCTGCTTGACCGCCTCGAACGCGTCTTCCTCGCATTCGAACACGCGGGCCGGGCCGACGAAACGCTGGTACTGGGTCGGAATGCCCGCAACCTTCACGATGCCGCCCTGCGGGGCCAGGTTGCCCTTCAGCCCGACAACGCCGCCGGTCTTGGTCAGCGGGGTGTCGATCGGATAGATCACCTTGCCGTCGGCCTCGCGCTCGATCAGGTCCAGCTCTTCACCGATGGAACGGCCGGTTGCGGTCATGCAATCCTCGTGGATCAGGCCCGCCTTGCGCAGCTCCTTCATGACGACGGGAATGCCGCCCGCGTCATACAGATCCTTGGCCACATACTGACCGCCCGGCTTCAAATCGACGAAATAAGGCGTGTCGCGGAAAATCTCGCACACATCCTCAAGGAAGAATTCGATCCCCGCCTCGTGGGCGATGGCGGGCAGGTGCAGACCGGCATTGGTGGACCCGCCGGTGCAGGCCACCACGCGCGCCGCGTTTTCAAGCGACTGGCGCGTCACCACGTCACGGGCGCGGATGTTCTTTTCCAGCAGGGCCATGACGGCCTGACCGGATGCCTCGGCATATTGGTCGCGCGACTGGTAGGGTGCGGGCATACCCGACGAATTCATCAGCGCCAGACCGATCGCCTCGGACACACAGGCCATGGTGTTGGCGGTGAACTGGCCACCACATGCACCGGCCGACGGGCAGGCCACGCGCTCCAGCATGTCCAGCGCCTTGTCCGACATTTCGTGGTTCTGGTGACGACCCACGGCCTCGAACATATCCTGCACGGTCAGATCGCGCGAGCGGAAGTCCTCGGGAATTTCCTGAACCTGCGGTGCCTTGCCCGGCAGGATCGACCCGCCGTAGATGAACACCGACGGCACATTCAAACGCACCATGGCCATCATCATGCCCGGCAGCGACTTGTCGCAACCGGCCAGGCCGACCAGCGCATCATAGCAATGGCCGCGCATGGTCAGCTCGACCGTGTCGGCAATCGCCTCGCGCGATGCAAGCGAGGATCGCATCCCCTCGTGGCCCATGGCGATACCATCGGTCACGGTGATGGTGGTAAATTCGCGCGGGGTCCCGTGGGCTTCTTTCACGCCCATCTTCACCGCCTGCGCCTGACGGTTCAACGAGATGTTGCAGGGCGCCGCCTCGTTCCAGCAGGTTGCCACGCCGACCAGCGGCTGGTGGATCTCTGCCTCGGACATGCCCATGGCATAGTAATAGGACCGATGCGGCGCGCGTTCCGGCCCCTCGGTTACATGGCGGCTGGGCAGTTTGGATTTGTCGAACTTGGTCATGAGGGCCTCCCCGGAAAATTGCTATGTCAGGGAATAAAGAACGCCCCGCCCCGGCACAAGACGCCATTGCGCCCATTTGAACCGCCCCCGGCGGTCGATTGTTGCGCGCGCGCCCGTTTTCGCCTCATGGCTGCAACGCCATCCGCCCGCACGGGGGACCATCGCAGCCACTGGTCCCCGCCGCGATTATCCTCTAGCGTCGCCGGGCAATTTCCAAGGCCCGCCCTTACATGTCCTACAGCCCGCATCGCGCATTCATCGCCCCGGCCCGGCCCACGGCCGAACTGCCACGGCTGGTTCTTGGCATCCTCGGCGTGGAATTCCTGTTCGGCATGGCGATCGGCGGGCTGGCGCAAGTGCTGGACCTGACCGGCGTCGGCGCCGAGAATTTCTTTTACGGCGACACCCCCATCGGAATGCTGACCGAACTGCTGTCCTTTGGCCTGTTGGGCGCGCTTGTCGCCGCAGCCGCCCGTGCCCAGCACAATCGCGGATTCTTCACCCTGACCGGGCCGCCGCTGACCGCGCTGCGCCACCTGAAAATCAGCTTCATCGCGGTTCTGGCGCTGATGCTCGTCCTTGAATTGCTCCCCCCGTATTGGAGCGCGGACGACATCGCCACCAACCGCCCGTTCCTGCTTTGGGCGGCGATGATGCCCCTGACGCTTCTGGCACTGCTGATCCAGACCGGATCAGAGGAGCTGTTCTACCGCGGCTATATCCAGCAACAACTGGCCGCGCGGGTGAAATCGCCGCTGGTCTGGCTGGTCGTGCCGAACCTGATTTTCGCCGCCCACCACTTGGGCAACGGGGCCACCACCACCGAATCCGCGCAATATTTCATCTGGGCTTTCTTTTTCGGGCTGGCGGCATCCGACCTGACCGCCCGCACCGGTACCCTTGGCGCGGCGATCGGGTTCCACCTGGCCAACAACGTCTTTGCCTTCGCCCTGTTCAGCGAAGAGGGCGCGCCCGGCTCGGGCCTTGCCCTGCTGCTGTTCCACGCCGACGGGATGAACCTGCTGCCACCGCTTGAAAACGCACCGGTCCTGACCGGCGTTTTGCTGACCGAACTGATGGGCCTGTTCCTGATGTGGCTGGCGGTGCGCATCGCGCTCAGGCGCTGATCCGCAGCCGCGCGGCAGCGCCCTGCCTGCGTGATTGCATTCGTCCGTCCCTGCCCTTATGTCACCCCCAAGCAAAACGCACTCGGGAAACCCAGATGAACTGGATCACCAACTACGTCCGCCCTCGCATCAACTCGATCTTCTCGCGCCGCGAGGTGCCCGAGAACCTTTGGACCAAATGCGATGAATGCGGCACGATGCTGTTCCACCGCGAACTGACGGACAACCTGAATGTCTGCACATCCTGCGGGCATCACATGGCCATCACCCCGCGTGAACGGTTTTCCGCCCTGTTCGACGGCGGCGTCTTTGCCGAAGTTTCCGTGCCCGAACCGCTGCACGATCCGCTGCAATTCCGCGACCAGAAGAAATATCCCGACCGGATGAAAGCCGCGCAGAAATCCACCGGCGAAAAAGAGGCGATGCTGGTCGCCGCCGGTGAAATCGCCCGCACGCCCATCGTGGCCTGCGCGCAGGATTTCAGCTTCATGGGGGGGTCCATGGGCATGTATGTCGGCAACGCGATCATCGCCGCCGCCGAAGAGGCCGTGAAGCTCAAGCGCCCGCTGATCCTGTTCTCCGCCGCGGGCGGCGCGCGTATGCAAGAGGGGATCCTGTCCCTGATGCAAATGCCCCGCACCACCGTCGCGATCCAGATGCTGAAAGAGGCGGGCCTGCCCTATATCGTCGTGCTGACCCATCCGACCACGGGCGGCGTCACCGCCTCCTACGCGATGCTGGGCGACGTGCAGATCGCCGAACCGAACGCGCTGATCTGTTTCGCCGGTCCGCGCGTGATCGAACAGACCATCCGTGAAACCCTGCCCGAAGGGTTCCAGCGCGCCGAATACCTGCTGGACCACGGCATGCTGGACCGCGTCACCCCCCGCCCGAAAATGCGCGAGGAACTGATCGGCATCACGCGGATGCTGATGGGTCTGTCGCCCGCGGTGATGGGCGATCTGCCCGCCCCCGCAATGGAGGCGCAGGACGCGCCCGAAACACCGACCCAACCCACCACCCCCGAGGCAAAGGGCTAAGCGCCCATGCCCGGTCAGGGAACGCCGCCTTTCCTGTCCTTCGCGCTTGGGGCCGCGCTTGCGCTGGCCCTGATCGCCGCGCTGCGCGTTCTGCGCGCGCGCAAGGGCAAGCAGGCGCAGGTCTGGGCCGTGGCCATCACCCTGGCATCCGTCGCCGCCCTCTACCCGATGCGCGCCTATCTGACCTCGGCCGATGACAGCAGCCTGTTGCATGTAGTGGCCGCCGCGGGCTTTGCCCTGCTGGCCCTGCTGGGCGCGACCCTTGCGCCGCTTCTGCTGGCTTTCGGTTTGCTGCTGCACGCGGGGTTCAACTTTGCCCTCGATATTTCGCTGACCGCACGGGGGCTGGTGCCGCATTACTACCCTCCGCTTTGCCTTGCCTTCGACGCCGCCCTTGGCCTGTGGTGGATCGGGGCGCTTTTCAAGGACCGCAAGACATGACCACGCCCCAAGGCACCCCCAAAGGCTCTGACACCATCCTTGCCCGGATGATGGCCCTGCACCCCAAGATCATCGACCTGACGCTGGACCGGATGTGGCGCCTGCTGGATGCCTTGGGCAATCCGCAGAACGATCTGCCCCCGGTGATCCATATCGCGGGCACCAATGGCAAGGGATCGACCCAGGCCATGATCCGCGCGGGGCTGGAGGCATCGGGGGAATCCGTCCATGCCTATACCTCGCCGCACCTTGCGCGGTTCCACGAACGTATCCGCCTGGCCGGAGAGTTGATTTCAGAACCCGCCCTGACCGCCCTGCTGGACGAATGCTACGACGCCAACAACGGCGAAAATATCACCTATTTCGAAATCACCACCGCCGCCGCCCTGCTGGCCATGGCCCGCACCCCCGCCGATTACTGCCTGCTCGAAGTCGGCCTTGGCGGCAGGCTGGACGCGACCAACGTGGTCGATAGGCCCGCACTGACCGTCATCACACCGGTATCCGTGGACCACCAGCAATTCCTTGGCGAAACCCTGCCCGAAATCGCGGGCGAAAAGGCCGGTATCATCAAACGCGGCGTGCCCTGCATCGTCGGCCCGCAAGAAGATGCCGCACTGGCCGTGATCGAGGATCGCGCCATCCGCCTGTCCGCCCCGGTGCTTGCCCATGGCCAGCACTGGCATGTGACCCGCGAAGCGGACCGGCTGGTGTTCCAGGACGAAACCGGCCTGTTGGACCTGCCGCTGCCCAACCTGCCCGGCGCGCACCAGATCCAGAACGCGGGCGCGGCCATCATGGCCCTGCGCCAGCTTGGCCTTGGCGAAACTGCGGCCGAGGGGGCCGTGACCAGCGCCCAGTGGCCCGCGCGGATGCAACGCCTGCGTCATGGCCCGCTGACCGATGCCGCCCCCCATGCCGAAATCTGGCTGGATGGCGGCCACAACCCCGCCGCCGGCAGCGCCATCGGCGACCATCTGGCCACCCTGCCGCAGCGCCCCACCCACCTGATCTGCGGGATGCTGAACACCAAGGATATCGCGGGCTACCTTGCGCCGCTGGCCACGCAATCCGCCAGCCTCACCGCCGTGTCCATCCCCGGCGAGGCGAACACCCTTCCCGCCGATGCCACCGCCAAGGCCGCGCAAGATGCCGGAATGACTGCGGGCACCGCGCCCGACGTGGCCTCGGCCTTGCTGGCGATCACGAATACCGACCCCGCCGCGCGGGTCCTGATCTGCGGCTCACTCTATCTGGCTGGCCACATCCTGCAAGAGAATGGCTAACAGCGCACTCGCCCTGGCAGTCGGCAAAGGTTAACGCCTTGAAAGGCCACGCAAACCGCCGCCAAGGCCATAAGACCAAGGCCGAATCACCACTTTCCGAATCACTTTATGTTGACTGTTTTGCACCGATTCGCCTATATCTAGGTCAAATTGCCGCACCGGCCTGCCAGCAATAGTGGTGCGAATAAGATTACTGGGGGAAATCTGACATGCGGTGCCTTTCGGGCTGTTTGTTTGCGCTTACTCTTTTTTCGGCACCGGCCCTCGCGCAGGATGTCATGATTACCCCCGAATTGACCGCAAAGCAGGTCACGATCAACGGCGAAACCATCACCATCGCCCGCGAACAGAATCCAGACGCGCGTATCAGCGACGAATTTGCCAAGACCGCGCGCGCCTGCCCACCGTTCTGCGTCCACCCGATGTCGGCGGGGACTGGCGTCGAAACCCTTGGCGAACTCGAAGTGATGGATTTCCTCGAAGCCCGCGTGGCCAATGGCAAAGGGCTGCTGATCGACAGCCGCCTGCCCGAATGGTTCGAAAAAGGCTCGATCCCCGGCGCGATCAACGTCCCCTTCGCCACGGTCGAAGACAGCAACCCCTACCGCGACCAGATCCTTGAAGCGCTCGGCGCGGTCAAGCTCGGCGAAAGCTGGAACTATGACGGTGCGATGGAACTGGCCCTGTTCTGCAACGGCGCGTGGTGCGACCAAAGCCCCCGCGCCATCCAAAGCCTGATGTCGGCGGGCTATCCGGCCGCCAAGCTGAAATATTATCGCGGCGGAATGCAATCCTGGGTCTCGCTTGGCCTGACCGTGAAGAAACCATGAGACCAGTAACAATGTTTCAGTCCGCCAAATCCTTTACGAATGCCCCGATCTTGAAAGGGAACGACGCCATGATCCGCTCCATCCTCATCGCTGCCGGTTTCCTTTCGGTCACTATCGTTCTGGTGGCGCTGCAACCTTCGTCCGGATCGGGCCGTTTTGACGATACGGCCGTCACCCGGAACGAAACCGACCTGACCCGCCTGAACAATGCCGTCAGCGCCGCGCAAAGCCAACCGCAGGTCGCCGCGGCGGCGCAGGCCGCGATCTCGCAAACCCCGCCCGCACCCAAGGCGCAGCCCGACATGTTCCTCAAGGGCATGCCCACCGGCGTTCTGTCCGAACTGGGCATCGACGCGGGGCAAAAGGCCGATCCGGCCGAAAAGCGGATGCGCGACATGACCGCTGGCATCCTGGCCGATATCCGCAGCACCTCGGGCAAGGCGCAAAACGCTCGGACCCTGCAAACGCTGGTGGCGCAAGCCCTGCGCGAAGGCCAGTCCGACAGCTATATCGACACCCTTCTGAACGAGGCCGCCGCCAAGGGCGACGTGGCGGTTCCGGCGGCGCTGGTCACATCGTCGGGCCGGGTTGATACCTCGACCCTGCTGGCCTCAATCGTGACCGAGGCCCGCAAAAGCCAGTCCCCGCAAAGCGCGCCCGAACAGCGCCCCGCGGTGCAGGCGCAAACCTACGTGGTCCGCGAAGACGAAAGCCTCGGCGGGATCGCCCAGCGCATCTATGGCGACGCGGCCTTCTATACCACGATCTTTCAGGCAAATCGCAGCGCGCTGAACAGCCCCGATCAGATCCGTCCGGGCCAGCGGCTGATCATCCCCGCGGGCTGACCCCCGCACACAGAATACGGCAGGCAGGAAGCGAAAGAGGGGCCGAACAAACGGCTCCCTTTCTTTTGCGCAAAGCCCCGCAACGGACCCGCGGCAGCACGCGTGGCCGACGGCGGGCTTGTCCCGCCCAAGGGCGCGCGTTCCCCCCCGGCATCTTCAGCTGCGCAGACCGGCCTCCTTAAGCATCCCGCGCCGCTTGGCCTCGTAGTAATAGCCGCGCGCGTACCACTTGACCGCCGTGTCGTAATCCCCGTCCGACAATAGCCACGCCCCGCGCAGGTATTTCACCGCGTATTTCAGGTTGGTATCCGCATCCAGCAGCCCCGCGTCCGGCCCCCTGTATCCCATCCCGCGCGCCGTGGCGGGCAGGATCTGCATCAGCCCGTAATAAGGCCCGTCGCGCGCCGCCGGATTATGCGTGCTTTCGCGGATCACCACCTTGTGGACCAGCGCCACGGGCACGTCATGATAATCGGCCCAATACTCGATACCGGCCCGCAACTCCGGTGTTTCGTTCGGGTAAAGCGGGGTTCTCAACGGCACCACGCGCGGTGCCGGACGGCGGCCACAGGCAGTCAGCACCGCCCCCCCTGCAATCAACAGAAACTCTCGACGCGCAATCATGGCATCCTCCGGCAACGGTTCGGCCACAGGCTATGCCGCGCCCCGGCCCGATGCCAGCAACCAACCCTAGGACTGGCCCCAATCCGCCGATTGCATTTCTCTCAGGCGGCTGGCGGTGCGCTCGAACTCGAACACGCCCTCGCCCTCCAGATACAGCATCTCCGGCTCTGCCGCGGCCGAGGCGACCAACCGCACATGCGCCTCATACAGCGCGTCGATCAGCGTCACGAACCGCTTTGCCTCGTTGAAATTCGACCGGCCCAGCGTGGGGATGCCCTCCAGCAAAAGCACGCGCACCTCGGCGGCAAGCGCCAGATAATCCCCCGGCCCCAACATCGCCCCGCACAGATCATGAAACGAGGCCCGCGCGACACCATTGCGATAGGCAGGCAGGCGCAACTCGCGCCCCTTGATCTTCAATACCAAAGGCGCGGCCTCTCTGCCGCCCGTCAGATCGGTCCAGATCGCATCCATCTGCGCCCGCGCCTGCGCCCCCAAGGGCGTGAAATACACCGGAGAGCCGGATAAACGGTCCTGCCGGTAATCGCGCGGGCTGGCCAGTTCATGCACCACCATCCGCTCTTTCAACAGGTCGATGAAGGGCAGGAACAACTGCCGGTTCAACCCGTTCTTGTACAACTCGTCCGGCACCCGGTTCGACGTGGTGACAACCACCACGCCCGCCGCGAACAGCGCCTCGAACAGGCGGCCCACGATCATCGCATCCGTGATGTCAGTGACCTGCATCTCATCAAAGGCCAGCACCCGCACGGAATCGACCACCGCCGCGGCCACAGGGGCCAGCGCATCCTGCACCCCGTCATTGCGCGCCTTGTGCATGCCTTCGTGAATCTCCTGCATGAAGGCATGGAAATGCACGCGCCGCACCGGCACCGTCAGGCTTTCCACGAACAGGTCCATCAGCATGGATTTGCCGCGCCCGACCCCACCCCACATATACAGGCCGTGCACCGGCACGGGTGCCTTGGACCGCCCGAACCAACCCTTTTTCACGGGCGCAGCCGCCTCGACAGCGGCGCGGATACGCTCCAACTCCGGCAGGGCGGCCTCCTGCGCGGGGTCATGGTGAAACTGGCCTTGGGCGATGCGGGATTTGTATAGCTCGGTCAGGGTCATACCTGCCTCAATATCCAAACCCCGCCACGGGGGAAAGAGCGACCCGCCATCACAAATCCTGATTTGACCCTGCCAATCAATCGCGGCACCTTGGCCAAGCGTCAAAAGGACAGCATCAATGACCCAAACCACCCCCGCCAAAGCCTCGATCTTCACGCCGGTTCTCCTGACCGGCTGCTTCATCATCCTGGTCAGCTTTGCCGTCCGGGCCAGTTTCGGCGTGTTCCAGATCCCCATCGCGGCCGAATTCAACTGGCCCCGCGCCGAATTTTCCCTCGCCATCGCGATCCAGAACCTTGCCTGGGGAATCGGCCAGCCGCTGTTCGGCGCCTTCGCGGAAAAACTGGGCGACCGGCTGGCCATCGTGCTGGGCGCTCTGATGTATGCGGCGGGGCTGGTGCTGTCCTCCTACGCAGTCAGCCCCGGCGCGATGCAGATGTATGAAATCCTCGTGGGCTTCGGCATCGCCGGCACCGGCTTTGGCGTGATCCTTGCCGTGGTAGGCCGCGCCGCGTCAGACAAGCATCGCTCGATATCGCTTGCCATCGCCACCGCCGCCGGTTCGGCGGGCCAGGTGTTCGGCGCGCCGCTGGCCGAATTCCTGCTGGGCATGATGCCGTGGCAACAGGTGTTCATGGCCTTCGCCGCCGCGATCCTTGCCTCGCTTCTGATCCTGCCGATGATGCGCGCCCCCGCCGCCACCAGAACGGAAATAGCGGAATCGATGGGCACCATCCTGAAACGCGCCGCCCGCGATCCGTCCTTCTCGCTCATCTTCATCGGCTTCTTTTCCTGCGGTTACCAACTGGCCTTCATCACCGCCCATTTCCCCGCCTTCGTGACCGAGGTCTGCGGCCCCATCGCCCCCGGCGGCGTGCTGCACGGCATGGGCATAACCACCACCTCCGCGCTTGGCGCGATCTCGATCTCGGTCATCGGTCTGGCCAATATCGCCGGAACGCTGACGGCAGGCTGGCTCGGCAACCGCTTCACCAAGAAATACCTGCTGGCGGGCATCTACACCCTGCGCACCATCGCTGCCGCCGCCTTCATCATGCTGCCTATGACGCCGACATCGGTGCTGATCTTCTCGGGCGTGATGGGCGCGCTGTGGCTGGCCACGGTGCCGCTGACGTCGGGGCTCATCGCACATCTTTACGGATTGCGCTACATGGGCACTCTTTACGGCATCGTTTTCTTCAGCCACCAGCTTGGCGGTTTCCTGGGCGTCTGGCTGGGCGGGCGCATGTATGACCTGACCGGCAGCTACACCGCCGTCTGGTGGGTCGGCATCGGCGTCGGTGCACTATCGGCCCTCGTCCACCTGCCCATCAAGGAAAAATGGAACCCCGCCGCGCCGCTCCCCGCCTGAGGCACACGGGTAAGGTATTTTCAGAACAGTGAAAGGCAAAACGTCCCGCGCCTTCATTGTTCCAAAAAATACTCTCGGGGAGAGCCTTGAAAGGGTGCAGCCCTTTCAAGGTGAGGGGCAGCGCCCCTCCGCCCCGCTTGCCGGTTACGCCTCGAACTCGGTGATTTCCGCACGGATGATCGCGGCGACCTCATCGCCATGGCTATAGGGAAGGCCATGGCCCGCGCCGTCCACCACCTCTTGCCGCGCGACGCGGTTCCACTGCGCCAGCGTGCCCATGGCGCGCAACGGGATCACCTGGTCCTCATGCCCCCATATCGCCGCATTGGCACACCCGCGCGGCTGATTTCGCGGTGGTCCGCCTCCAGCCGTTCTGACAGCGCACCGCGCAGCGATCCCAGCACCGCCGGAACGAACCCTTTCTTGCCCAGTTCCGCCTGCTGGTAATCCACCATGTCCGATACATCCGGGTTGGCGGCGCGCTCGGCCTCGGTTGCCTTGCGGTGGAACATGGGGAACAGCGCAAGCGCCATCCAATCGCCGATCAGGGGCAGATCGCGCATCGCCTTTGCCGCCCCGCCAAGCGAGGTCTCTATCCCTGCCGGTGCCAGCAGGATCAGCCGCCGCAAACGCCCCGGCTGTTCGGCGGCAAAACCCGTCGCGATGGACCCGCCCATGGAATAGCCGATCAGCGTGATGTCATCCGTGACACCTTCGTGGGCCAGCAGTTCTGTCAACTGCCGCTGGAACAAATCGCGGCCATAGCTGCCGCGCACCCGGTCCGAATAGCCGCGCCCATACAGGTCATAGACCAGCACGCGATAGCCCAGTTCGGCCAGGTCCGACGCAATCTCCTGCCACACCATCGATGGCGTGGTCAGACCATGCACGCACACCGCAACCGGCCCGCGCACTGGCCCGATCCAGCGGTAATGGGTGATCCCGTCGGACAGTTCGGCGAAGGTGCCGGGCGCCTCCACACGCGCCTCGGTGCCCATGGGCTTGCGCAATGCCTCGCGCAGGAACGGGGCCGCCGCAACACCTGCCAGAACCATCCATCCCAGGGTCATTGTGCCGCGCTCCATTTCTCCCAGATATGGCGGGCGGTCATCAGGTCCAGATGCGCCCCGCCGCCATTCTTGAACAACGTGATCTCGTCATCCGACCCGCGTTTGAACGCGCCCATATCATAGTAATCCGCCAGCACGTCCGCGCGGGAAATCGCGCCCGAAGCCAGCGGAATTTTCATCTCTCCGATATGGTCGAGGGTCGTATCAAAGCTGTCCACAAAAATCCGCGCTTTTTGCAAGGCCTCGTCATCCGCCTCGCGCATATCCGGGCGATATGCCCCGATCAGGTCGATATGCTGGCCCGGTTGCAACCATTCCCCGCGCAGCACCGGCTGGGTGGACATGGTGGCACAGGTGACGATATCGGCCGCCCTGACCGCCGCTTCCAGATCAGGAGCCACGTCGATATTGCATTGCACGGCCATCTCCTCGGCCTTGGCAATCGTCCGGTTCCAAACCCGGAACCGCGCCTCTGGAAACTCAGTGGAATAGGCCGCCAACAGGTTGCGCCCCACCGTGCCCGCCCCCACGATCAACACTTCGCGGCTGTCCGGCCGCGCCAGTTTCCGCGCCGCCAACAGACTGTCGCCCGCCGTCTTCCACTTGGTCACCAGGTGGAAATCGACCAATGCCTCCAACGCGCCGGTCTTGTCGTGGTAAAGGCACAGCCCGCCGTTCACCATGGGCCGCCCCTCGGCGGGATTGCCCGGAAACACCGTGGCCGATTTCACCGCCAACCCCATCCCGTCAATCCACGCCGCACGGTTCAAAAGCGTGTCCTTGCCGCGATACAGGAACGAATCCGCGATCTCGGCTTTCGGCAGCAAATGCCCCGCCTCCAGCGCATCGGTGAACAGGACCCAATCCAACAACGCCTCACCTTGCGCAAATCCGATCTGCGGTATCATACAGCCTCTCCTTCGGTCAAAAGCCCCTCGGCCACCAGTCGCGCGGCCCAGCCTTCGGGCCCGTCGAAATGATGCACCTTCCAGCCGCGCGCGCTTGCGGCGGCAATATTGTCGGCCCGGTCATCGGTGAAAATCAACCTCTCAGGCGCAATGCCGCAGTCATCTTCGACCACCTGGTAAATCAGCGGCTCCGGCTTGATCACCCCCATGCGCCCCGACACATAGGCGCGGTCGAACTCGGTCAGGAACGGATAACGCGAACAGGCCAGTTCAAACGAGCCGATGCCAAAATTGGTCAGCGCAAACACTGGCACGCCATTGGCCCTCAGCTGCCTGAGCAGGCGCACGGAATGCGGAATTTCAGGTGTCGCAAGTTCCAGCCAGCGATCATGCCACATGCGGATCTCGGCGGCATATTCGGGGCGCGCCTCGGCCTCGGCATAGATGCGACCCTTGAAATCATGGCCACGATCCACATCGTCATTCATCCCGTGCAGATCGATAGCGGCGAACATCTCGCGCCGCCGCGCCGCGCCGACCTCGGCATCGTAAAACCGCTCCGGCTGCCACTCGATCAGCACATTACCGATGTCGAAAATCACCGCGTCAACCGGCATCGCTTATCCCTTCACATCGCCCTTCGCGGCGCGCAAGGCACGCTCCAACCCGTCCAGAAAACGGCTCCGGTCCGCCTTTGTAAACCCCTTGCCCCCGCCCTGCCGAAACGGGTCCGCCGCCCGCAGGTCGGACATCAGGTCACGGGTGGCCAACACATTGCCGATATTGGCCGCGGTCAAAGCCTCGCCGTTATGCTTCAATACCCGCGCACCGGATTCGACGCACCTTGCGGCCAAAGGAATATCCCCCGTCACCACCACGTCGCCCGCGCCCACGCGGTCCGCGATCCACATGTCGGCCACATCCGGCCCCTCGGGCACGATCACCACCTCGACCAGCGGATTGCGCGACAGGCGCAACCCGCCATTCGACACCAGATACATCTGCACCCCGTGACGGGTCGCGACCCGCTCGGCCTCTTCCTTCACCGGACAGGCATCGGCGTCGATATAAAGGCTCACGAATACAGCGCCTGCGCATGGAACCCGACATGATCTTCCATGAAGGACGCGACGAAGAAATAGCTGTGGTCATAACCCGGCTGCATCCGCATCGTCGCCCCGGTCCGCTTTTCCGCCACCGCGCCGAACAAGGCCTCGGGCATCAACAGGTCCAGAAACTGGTCAGCCCCGCCCTGATCCACCAGCAGCGGAATGGTCAAACCGCCCTCGCGCACCATCAGCGTGGCGTCATGGCGCGCCCATGTGCCCTCGTCCGCGCCCAGATAGGCCGACAATTGCTTGCGGCCCCAGTCGCTGGCCGTGGGATGCGCGATCGGCGCAAAGGCCGAAACCGACCGGAACCGCCCCGGTAGACCCATTGCCAAAGTCAGCGCGCCGTGCCCACCCATGGAATGGCCGGTGATCGCCTGACGCTCCAGATCAACCGCAAATTCACTGCCCAGCAAAGCGGGCAGTTCCTCGGCCACGTAATCCCACATCTTGAAATGCGGCGACCAAGGCGCCTGCATGGCGTTCACGTAAAACCCAGCGCCCTGCCCCAAATCATAAGCCGCGTCATCGGCCACGCCCTCGCCGCGCGGCGAAGTATCGGGAAACACCAAGGCGATCCCCTGCTCGGCCGCCCATTGCTGCGCGCCCGCCTTGACCATCGCGTTCTCGTGGGTGCAGGTCAGGCCAGACAAATACCACAACATCGGCACCGGCCCCTCGGCCGCTTCCTCGGGCAGGAACAAACCGAACGTCATGTCCGTCCCCGTTGCCTTGCTGGCGTGGGTATACACGCTCTGAACTCCGCCAAAGCACTTGTTTTCCGAAACCGTCTGCATGTCGCATTCTCCATTGAACCTTTGCCCGAATGGCTAAAGGCTGGACTTGCGCGGGACAACCGGCAATCCGGCCCCGCTTTCATTTTGCCGGAAATACTCCGGGGTCCGGGGCTGGCCCCGGTCTCGCCCCGTCCGCCCTAGCCGCCGCCGATCAAGGCGCCCGCGGCAAACACCAGCGCCCCGCCGACAACCACCTGGAAAGCCGCGCGCAGGAACGGGGTTTCCATGTACTTGTTCTGAATCCAGGCAATCGCCCACAGCTCTACGAACACCACGGTCAGCGCGATGGTGGTGGCGGTCCAGAAATCGGTGATCAGATAGGGCAGCGCATGGCCCAAGCCCCCCAGCATGGTCATCACCCCCGAGGCAAAGCCCCGCTTCACCGGCGATCCACGCCCCGAAAGCTGCCCATCATCCGATGCCGCCTCGGTAAAGCCCATGGAAATCCCCGCGCCGACACTGGCGGCAAGCCCGACCAGGAAGGTGGTCCATGTGTCATGGGTGGCAAAGGCGGTGGCAAAGATCGGCGCAAGGGTCGAAACCGATCCATCCATCAAGCCCGCCAACCCCGGCTGCACCCATGTCAGCACAAATTGCCGATGCGCCGAACGATCCTCGTCCTCGCGGGCCGCGTCGGTCAAGTGCTTGCGCTCCAACTCGCTGGCGGCGGTCTGATGCCCGGCCTCGGCGGCGGCCAGATCGCCCAGCAGCTTGCGGGTGTCCGGGTCCGTGCTGGCCTTGGCGGCGTTCAGATAGAACTGCTCCGCCTCGCGCTCCATCTCGGCGGCCTCTTCGCGGATACGTTCCAACCCAAGGTTCTCGACCAGCCAGATCGGACGGCGCGCGTAATAGCCCGCCACATGCTCGCGCCGGACCAGGGGGATCGTGCCGCCGAACCGTGCCTGGTATGCCTCGATCAACCGGCGGCGATGCTCGTCCTCTTCGGTGGCCATGCCCTCGAACACCTTGGCCGTGTCCGGGAAATCCTCGCGCAGCCGGTCCGCATACATCCGGTAGATCCGCGCGTCATCCTCCTCCGAGGAGATCGCAAGCCCCAGAACTTCCTTCTCGCTCAGATCCCTGAACTGCCGCCTTTGTTGCAGAAACCGCATGTCTGATCCTTACTTTTAGAACCGCTCTAAATTACGCCGCCGCGCAGGAAGAGGCAAGCCCCTCCCTTGCCCAAACTGAACCGTTCGGTTTACACTGGCAACCCGCGACAGGAGAGGCCAATGAACGCACCCGTGCCCCACAATGCCAACAAAGCACCGCCCAAGAAAGGGCGCAAGCTCGATCAGGTGCTGGCCGGCGCCCGGCAAGTGTTCCTTGCCGACGGGTTCGACGGGGCCTCGGTCGATGACATCGCCCGCGCCGCCGGCGTGTCCAAGGCCACCCTCTACGCCTACTTCCCCGACAAACGCCTGCTTTTCATGGAGGTCGCCCGCTGCGAATGCGACCGGCAAGCCGAACACGCCCTTGCCCATATCGAAATGGATGCCCCGATCCGTGACGTGCTGCTGCAAGCAGCCCAGCACATGATCGCCTTCTTCCTCACCGACTTCGCCCAAAAAACCTTTCGCATCTGCGTCGCCGAATCCAACCGCTTCCCCGAACTGGGGCGCGAATTCTACGAATCCGGCCCGATGCAGGCCCGCGCCCGCCTCTCGACCGGCTTCCGCGAAGCCACGGCCAAGGGCGAGCTCGCCATCGAAGACGTGAACCTCGCCGCCGACCAATTCGCCGAACTGTGCAAGGCCGACCTGTTCGCCCGCACCATCTTCGGCGTCAGCCGCAGCTATTCACAGGCCGAAACCGACCGCATCGCAACCGGCGCGGTCGATATGTTTCTGGCCCGCTATGGCACGAAACCCTAATCGACCCGCCGCACCAACAACTGGTTCCCCGGCCCGCGCTTCGTCTCCAAAATCGGAATATCCGCCACCAGCTCGCTCAGCTTCTTGCGCCCGTATGTCCGCGTGTCGAAATCGGGGTTCGCCGCCGTGATATACTGCCCCAACTGGCCCAGCGCATACCACTCGTCATCGCTCTCGATCCCGTCCATCGCCTTGACAATCACATCGCGCGCCTCGTTCAGATCGCCCCGCTTCGGCTTGACCTCCTCAGCCTCCCCGCCCAGGTTCTCAAGGAAAATGAACCGCTTGCAGGCCTTGCGAAACGCATCCGGCGTCTTCTTCGCCCCGATCCCGTAAACATCCAGCCCCTGCTCGCGAATCCGGCTCGCCAGCCGCGTGAAATCACTGTCCGACGATACCAGCACGAACCCGTCAAACCGGCCCGAATGCATCAGGTCCATCGCGTCGATCACCAAGGCAATATCGCTTGCATTCTTGCCCACCGTATTGGCCGGCTGGTGATGCGGCACCAGGCCGAACTCGGCCTGAACCTTGTTCCAACCCACCATCTGCTGGCTGGAAAAATCCCCGTAACACCGCCGAACCGAAGCCTCCCCAAGCGAGGCAATCTCCTCGAAAATCGCCTTCGTCCACTTCGGAGACGTATTGTCCGCATCAATCAAAACCGCCATCAAAGGCACCCGCTCAACCGCCATCCGATCCTCCTTGTGTTCCCCCCATGTATCTAGAGTCGGCGCGGGGATTGAAAGGGGGCTGCCGGTCCATTGCTGCCGTTCATATAGTCAATAATACTGCAACGCAAAATCCGTTTGGGTTAAACTAAGCGGCTTCAAAACGTGACTTGGAAATGCAAATTATTCCAAGCGCTTCTTCCATCGAGTTCTTAACAAATCCTTCAAATTGATCATCATACTTCTTCTGTACGAGGCGTTCGAGGCCCACTAGCCCTTTTTCCATAACGCTTCGGTGTGCTGTCGTAAGATTGGGAAGCGCATTATCGCAGAAATTCTCCAACGAATGCAGTGTTAGGTAGTTGTGTGAGGTTACCTGTTCCATCCCGGATGATCACATTTCCCCTCGGCGCTCGGCCCTGTTCATGGCAAGATCGGTTCTGAGGGAACTTCGGGACGGGAGACGCCCATGCTGAT
>JGI24025J20009_10000262_pt1 | contig 41157 bp, 38 predicted proteins | sample Cruoilmetagenom3_FD_20009 | JGI IMG/M metagenome (IMG submission 20009) | reverse complement strand
CAGCGGCAGGAAGTCCACCAGGCGGCGGACCTCGGCCAGCGCCTCGACATCGTTTTCGAACGCGCCATCGGCGACGGATGACTTTTTGGTATGCGTCGAAGCACCGCCCAGTTCTTCTGCGGTGACCACCTCGTTTGTGACGGTTTTCACCACGTCAGGGCCGGTGACAAACATGTAGGAGGTGTCTTTGACCATGAAGATGAAGTCGGTCATCGCCGGGGAATACACAGCGCCGCCCGCGCACGGCCCCATGATCAGGGAAATCTGAGGCACCACGCCAGAGGCCATGATATTGCGCTGAAATACCTCGGCGTAGCCGGCAAGACTGGCAACGCCTTCCTGAATGCGCGCGCCCCCGGAATCGTTGATGCCGATCACCGGCGCGCCGTTCTGCATCGCCATGTCCATGATCTTGCATATTTTTTGCGCGTGGGTTTCCGACAGAGAGCCGCCAAACACCGTGAAATCCTGAGAGAACACATAGACCATGCGCCCGTTGATCGTGCCCCAGCCCGTCACCACGCCGTCGCCGGCGGGGCGGTCTTTTTCCATACCGAAATCGGTGCAGCGATGCGCCACGAACATGTCGAATTCTTCAAAGCTGCCTTCGTCCAGAAGCAGGTCGATCCTTTCACGCGCAGTGAGTTTTCCCCGGGCGTGCTGTGTGTCGATGCGCTTTTGCCCGCCGCCCAGCCGCGCTTCGCCGCGGCGGGTTTCTAGTTCGGAAAGGATGTCTTTCATGGTGTCCGGTCCCCTTTGAAATTTGCCGGACTATAGCGGAAGCACACCAGTGACCAAAGGCATTTTCGGAATATTTGCAAACTATTTGCTTCATGATTCGTGCTAATTGCAAACCCGCTAACCGCCATCACGATACTTCACGATATTTCACGATATTTCACGATATTTCCTGGGGGCGGGCAATTTGGAATGCTTGTCTTGCGCTGGCAATGGACAAGAGACGCCCCCTCACCTAAGCCGTCAGGCATGCAACCCGTTACCAACCGGCGTTTTCTCAACCGGACCCACCCTCCTCATATCGTGACGCTTGTCCTGTTGTCGGGACTGGCGTCGCTGGCGATGAATATCTATCTGCCCTCGATGACCAACATGACCAACTATTTTCAAACCGAATACCGGCTGATGCAGCTTTCGGTCGCGCTGTATCTGGGGGCCAATGGCGTGTTGCAGGTCGTGATCGGCCCGATTGCCGACAAGGCAGGGCGCAGGCCGGTGATCCTGTGGGGGCTGGGACTGTTTTTGTTGGCGACGCTGGGGTGCATCTATGCGCCCAACGCCCAGGTTTTTCTGATCTTCCGGATGTTTCAGGCGGTGGTGGCCGTCGGCATTGTCCTTAGCCGGGCCGCCGTGCGTGATATATATGCGCAGGATCAGGCGGCCAGCATGATTGGCTATGTCACAATGGGTATGACGGTGGTGCCGATGATTGGCCCGGCCATCGGCGGCGCGTTGGATCAACTGTTTGGCTGGAGCGCGAATTTCTGGATGCTGTTCGGCGCAGGCATTCTGATCTGGGCGCTGACATGGGCCGATTTCGGAGAGACCGCGCATAAAAGCGGCAAGACGCTGGTGGCGCAGTTCCGGGAATATCCGGAACTGCTGCGTTCGCCCCGGTTTTGGGGTTATTCGCTGGCGGCGGGCCTGTCGGCGGGTGCGTTCTTTGCCTATCTCGGGGGCGCGCCATTTGTCGGCACGGTAATTTACGACATGGAACCGGGCGAACTTGGCCTCTATTTCAGCGCGCCGTCGCTGGGGTATTTCTTCGGCAATTTTCTGTCGGGGCGGTATTCGATGCGGGTTGGGGTCAACCGGATGGTGCTGTGGGGCAACCTGTTGGTCTGCGCTGGCCTTAGCGTGTCGATGGTTGTCATGCTGACGGGGTATGGCTCGGCGCTCAGCTTTTTTGGGTTTATCATCATCATGGGGCTTGGCAACGGCATGACCATTCCCAATGCCACAGCCGGAGCGCTGTCGGTGCGTCCGCATCTGGCCGCCACCGCCGCCGGGCTAAGTGGCGCGATCAGCCTGATTGGCGGCGCGGCGCTGAGCGGGCTGGCAGGAACCTTACTGAACCGGGAAACCGGCGCGGTGGTGTTGCTGGCCATCATGCTGTGCGCTGCCATTGGCGGCGTTCTGGCGATCGGCATGGTTCTGAGGCGGGAACGGCAGTTGGCCGGCTATTAGGCGTGATCCGGTCAGGCTTGCACTCTGAGGTTTGCAAACATACCATTGGGAAACCGCAAACCTGCAAAGTCGAGGCACGCTCATGGCCACCCAGAAACTGTATGCCGGGGCCAAGCTGCGCGAAATTCGCACTCGGCTGGGGCTGACGCAAAAGGATTTTGCCGCCAAGCTGGGCGTATCCCTGCCCTATCTCAACCAGATGGAGAATAACAACCGCCCCGTCAGCACCACCGTGGTTCTGGCGCTGGCGCAGGAATTCGGTCTGGACGTGACGGAACTGAGCACCGGCGACAGCGAGCGGCTGGTATCGGACATGCGCGAGGCGCTGGCCGATCCGGTGTTTGCCGACACGATGCCGCCGCTGGCCGATCTGCGCCTGACGGCCTCGAATGCCCCGGCCCTTGCGCGGGCCTTTCTGGAGCTGCACCGGTCCTATCGCCAGACCCACGAGAGGCTTGCCTCGCTGGACGAGGCGTTGGGGCGCGAAGATGCCCGCAGCCAGACCAGCCCTTGGGACGAAGTGCGTGATTTCTTTCACTATTGCGACAATTACATCGACGCGGTGGACCGTGCGGCCGAACGGTTTGGCACACGGGCAGATGGCAACGGCCTGAGGGACATGCGCCGCGCCGCGCTGGCGTGGCTGGAAACCCATGACGTCAAGGTCGAGATGACCGACAAAGGCCCGTTGCGGCACTATGATGCGCAGACCAAGACCCTGCGCCTGTCCGCCCGCGCCGCCCCCGAAACCCAGAGCTTTCAGTTATTGTTGCAAGTGGCCTTGTTGCGTCAGGGACAGTTGCTGGAGGCAACGCTGGATTTTGCCCGGTTCCATTCGGACGAGGCCCGCGCCATCGCCAAGATTGGTCTGGCCAACTATTTCGCCGGGGCGGCACTGATGCCTTACGGCGCGTTTCTTGAGGCGGCGCGGGAATGCCGCCACGATCTGGAACTGCTGGCCAACCGGTTCGGGGCCTCGGTCGAACAGGTGGCACATCGCCTGTCGACGTTGCAGCGCCCCGGGGCCAAGGGCATCCCGTTCTTTTTCGTCCGGGTCGATCAGGCCGGCACGATCACCAAACGCCACAGCGCCACGCGGTTGCAATTTGCCCGGTTTGGCGGTGCCTGCCCCTTGTGGAACGTGCATCGCGCCTTTGAGACACCGGGACATTTCCTGCGCCAGTTGGCGGAAACGCCGGACGGGGTCCGCTATATCAGCCTGGCGCGGGATGTATCCAAACCGGGCGGATCCTTTGGCGCGCCAGTGCGCCGCTATGCCATCGCCCTGGGCTGCGAGGTGCGCCATGCCGGATCGCTGGTTTACGGCGACAACCTGGACGTCAGCAACGCCAGCGCCTACGAGCCGATCGGCATTTCCTGCCGGATCTGCGAGCGTAAGGTTTGCCACCAACGATCCGTCCCGCCGCTGGAACGACGGCTGACGATCAATGCCGATGAACGCGGTGTGCTGCCTTATCAGGTCAGTTGAGCGCGCCGTGACATGATCCGGACGTTCCGGAACCAAATTCGCCGGCTCGCCGGCCATGCGTTCCTTTGGCGATTGCTGAGGGCCTATTTGACCTTGCGCCAAACCAATTCGTGCTCGTACCGGTTACCGGTTTTCGAGAACTCCGGTTCGGTGCTCAGGGTCATTATGTCGCCGTCGCGGCTGACCCGCCGGACAAGCTGTCGGCCAATCCAATGCGGCAAAGACGCAAACGCCACATGATGGTTGATCTTGCCGTCTTCAAAATGCCAGCTCCCGCCGTAAGACAGGCAAGTGTCCCCCGTGGGCCCCTCTTTGCCCTTCGGGAAATCAGCGCGCATCAGAAAGGCACACATATAGCCGTCATCCGCATAAACGATCTGGCCTTGCGCATCTTCACCCATCGGATACCCCGCAGGTTCACCATTTTTGAGNGACGTCCAGGATTGCATGTGCCATGTGCCGGCAAAGGGGGAAGGTGTGGTCACGATATCTCCTGATATTGGCTTACCCCGGAATGAGGGATCACCGGCAAGGTTAAGTTTCCCAACGATCTTTTGCAACGGCTTAGGGTTAGAACCCTAGATCAGGCATGCGCACGCGCGCCCGGTCAAAGCGCGCCAACGCCCCCTTCAGATCACCGGAAAGTTCAGGTCCGTGCGGCTCACTACTGTGACAGGATACTCCAGATTTGATCCTTCAGCACCGCCCGTTTCTTGCGCAGATCCACCTCTGCCATCTCATCCATCGGTTCAACATTGGTCTCGGCACGGTGTACGATGCGGTTCACCTCGTGATATTCATCCGCCAGCTTGGAAAAACGCGCGTCCGACTGTTTCAGTGTGTGCATGATGTCGATTTTGTCAGGGAATTCTTCGGCCAGTTCGTGCGGGGTGTGAGACATATGTTCGCTCCTTGTTTCAATACTGCCCCACGCTACAACAAGCCTTCGGGCGCGACTTTGACGCGGATCAATTCACCAAGCGGTGGCAGGGACATTTTCACTACCTGCGCGCGCGCCGCCAGCCTGCGCTGCGCGCCTCTGTTTCCGAGCAGAACCACCGTTCGCCCTTGGCCGTATTGACCCGTGTCCGCCCATAGTCACGCTGTCCCGGTACATGGTAGATATACACGCCTTTTGACGAAATATTCCCTTTGATCGGGCAATCAGCGCCAGACCGGTTTTGCACCGGCGCGACGGCACTTGTGCGTGCTGCGCGATACGCGGCAGGGGATTGTACCTGGCTGGAATGTAACCCGCGCGCGTTTACCGCGGCCCCCTTTTCGTCAAGCACATAATCGGTTGAATACCGGCGATAAGCAAAGGCCAGCCCTTCGGCCACAATCGCGCGCGCGACGTCCTTGCCATCAACAAAACACCGCGCCACGGTTCGGCCATAACGGTCCTTGTTCAGCCTTTCGCACCTGACGTCCTGCCCACCAAAGCGTTGACGAACCTGCTCCGATACCCAGACGCCACAGGCCCATCTTTGTCCCTGTGAATCAGTACACGTCTGGTCCATTTCGGGCGCATCAATACCGAATAGCCGCACCCGTTCGCGGCCCACATCCCAGGTATCCGCGTCAATCACCCTTACCCGGCCAGCAAAATCCCGGCCCGCAGAATCCCGGCCCGCAGAATCCGCCTGAGCAGCAAGCGAAGCGCTGATCAGAACAAATACGGCACAAACCTTTAACATCCGGTTAAAATGCGCGACCCATGCGGGCCTTTCAACCTGCATTGTTAAGAAAGGTTAACGCTGTGTGGTTTCCCAGTCAGGGTGGGTCCAGGGACTGTCATTGGCCGGCGGCAATGGGTCAAGACCCAGCAGGTGGTCGGCAATCTTTTCACCCGTCATGATCGAGGGAGCATTCAGATTGCCATTGGTGATGCGTGGGAAAATACTGCTGTCGGCCACCCTCAGGGCATCCACGCCAATCACCCTGCCCATTGGGTCGACCACCGCCTTCGGGTCATCCGCGCGCGCCATGCGGCAGGTGCCACAGGGGTGAAAGGCGCTTTCGGCGTGTTCGGCTATGAACGCGTCCAGATCACCATCGCTTTGCACCCCTGTGCCGGGCTGAAGTTCGAAATCCGCATAAGGCGCAAACGCTGCCTGCCCGAAAATCTCGCGGGTCAGGCGGATGCAGCTGCGAAAATCCTGCCAGTCCTGTGGCTGACTCATATAATTGAACCGGATCGCCGGCGCGTCCTGGGGATCGCCCGAACGCAGCGTCACCGCCCCCCGGCTGGGCGAGCGCATCGGCCCGACATGCGCCTGAAACCCGTGCCCTTTAGCCGCCATCTTGCCATCATAGCGCACCGCAAGAGGCAGGAAATGGTACTGGATGTCGGGATAGGCAATTCCTGCCCGGCTGCGCACAAAGCCAGCGCTCTCGAACTGGTTCGATGCGCCAAGGCCGGTCCTGCTGAACAGCCATTGCGCGCCAATCAGCCCCTTGGACAGCAGGTTCCAGTGCTTGAAAAGCGTTACGGGCTGTTTCGCGGCCATCTGGATATACAGTTCCAGATGGTCCTGCAAATTGGCCCCGACACCGGGCCTGTCGGCCAGCACCTCAATTCCATGTTCCGCCAGATGCGCGCCAGGACCAATCCCCGACAGCATCAGCAGCTTGGGGGAGTTGATCGAGCTGGCGGCCAGCACCACCTCGCGCCGGGCGCGGATCACCTCGCGCTTGCCTCGTCTTTGCACCTCGACCCCCACCGCGCGGCCCTGTTCAAGAACCACGCGACACGCCAGCGCGCGCACCAGATCGCAATTGTCCCGCTTCAATGCCGGGCGCAGATAGGCATTGGCGGCGGACCAGCGCCGGCCTTTCCAGACGGTCTGGTCCATCGGGCCAAAACCTTCCTGCTTTTGCCCGTTATAATCATCCGTCACCTGATAGCCGGCCTGGCGGCCGGCCTCGACAAAGGCGGCGAACAGCGGGTTACGGCGTGGCCCCCTTGTCACATGCAGCGGCCCATCGGTGCCGCGCCAGCCGGCATCGCCGCCGTGGTCCCCGTCGTGCCAGTTTTCCATGCGTTTGAAATACGGCAGCACATCGGCGTACGCCCAACCTTGCGCGCCGTTCTCGGCCCAAAAATCATAGTCCATCGCGTTACCACGCACATAGACCATGCCATTGATCGACGATGACCCACCAATCACCTTGCCGCGCGGGCAGGCCAGTTGCCGGTTGTTCAGATGCGGCTCCGGCTCGGACCGGTATCCCCAGTCATAACGCGCCATGTTCATCGGATAACTCAGAGCCGCCGGCATCTGAATAAGGGGGCCGGCATCAGACCCGCCATGTTCAATCACCAGTACCGACGCGCCGGACCCGCCTAGCCGGTACGCCAGCGCACAGCCGGCCGAGCCAGCCCCGACAATGACGAAATCCGCTTCCATCATCGCCGCATCACGCCACGTCGCATAATTGGCGCAATACCGACAGCGCGTGGCGCGTGGCGGCCTCGGGCGTGTCAGGATCGTTGAGCGCCGAGCGCAGGTAAAGCCCGTCGATCAAGGCCGCCAATGTGGCCGCGACCGCCCCGGGATCATTCGCAACCGGGCGCAAAGCGTGGCTGAGGTTTGAACGTAACCGGCGCTGGTAAAGCCGCCACAGCCGCAATGCTTCGGCATTGGTCTGGGCCATCACGTAAAACGTCATCCAGGCACTGATCGTCCTGGGCGAGAAACAGGAGGGGGCAAAACAGGCACGGATAATCGCCTCGGCCCGTGTATCGGGCGTGGCGTTGGCCAGTTCGGCCCGCACCTCGGCACCGAAATCGCTGAGGATCCGGCGCATCGCCGCCAGAAAAATCTGATCCTTGCCGCCGAAATAATGATGCGCCAGCGCGCTGGACATCCCGGCCCGGCGGGCAATCTGGCTGACTGTGACCTGTAGCGATCCGGCATCGCCAATCTCGGCGATAGTGGCCCGGACCAGCGCATCGCGCCGGATCGGCTCCATTCCACGTTTGGGCATTGTTTTCGCGACTCCCTGCTGACCCCTTCCAAGGCTAGGGATGGTTTATTGACTGGTCAATCAATAAACGCCGGAATTTGGGTCCTCAAACCTTGGTGGCCGGGGTCGAAGGGGTGATGATCCGCCGGTTCAGCATCACTTCGCGCCAGGTGATAAAGCTGATCGCCGCCAGAATGGTGCCCCCTCCGGTCATAACCCAGACATCCACCGGCTCATCAAATATGACGACACCAAGGATCGTGGCCCAGACAAGCTGTAGGAACGTGACCGGCTGCGTCAGCGTTATTGGTGCNGCACGATAGGCAAGGGTCATCGTGTAATGCCCAAGCGTGGCGATAACCGCGACGCTGAANAAAACACCCAATTCGCTCCAGTCCGGCATCACCCAGTTGAGTGCAGCAACCGGGGCCAGCACAACAGAGACAATCAGCGACAACATCCACACGACCACGATCGGATTGACCTCGTCCGCGGTCACCTTGGCCAACAGGTAAGAGCCCCCGAACACCACCCCCGCCAACAGCATACCCAGATGGGCTGGCGTGACTTCGCGAAAGCCGGGGCGCAGGATGATCAACGTGCCAATGATCGCCGCCACCACCGCCGCTATGCGCCGTATCGCCAGTGGTTCCCCCAGAAATATCGCCGCGCCGATGGTCACATAGACAGGGGCAAGGTAGTTCATCGCCGTCACTTCGGCCAACGGGATACGTGTCATGGCAAAGAACCACAAAGCCACGCCAACCGCGTGCAAAGTTCCGCGAGCGGCGAACATGGCCCAGTGCCTGCGGGTCAGTCTTGTCTGGCGCATCGCCGGCAGAACCACCGGCAACATGATCAAAGCGGCGATCACATAGCGCAGGAATGCCGATTCGGCAGGCGGCATATCGGTACCAAGCGACTTGACCAGCACCGTGACCGCAACAAAAAGCAGNCCCGTNACCAGCATCCACAGGACACCGGNCATCGGGCGAGAGGCAAAGGGATTGGTCATGACTTCAGGTTGAATACCCATTCCACGCGGGGCACAACCCTTCACATGACAATTAATTTCACGGCGATCCCCCACATGACAAGTCCGACGCCCAGATCCAGCAGGGCCCAGGCACGCGGACGGGCAAAAACCGGATGAACCAGCCGCGCGCCATAGCCCAGAGTAAAGAAAAACACGAAACTGGCGCTAATGGCCCCCAGCGCAAAAATCATCTGGTCCGGATATTGCGCCGAAACCGATCCGATCAGCACCACGGTATCAAGATAGACATGCGGGTTCAGCCACGTCAGAGCCAGAACCGTAACCAGCGTTGCCACCAGCCCGGAGCGCCGTGTCTGTCCGGCTTCAAGCGCCGAACTTCCCAGCCAGGCCGCCCGCAACGCCAGCGCACCATAAACGATCAGAAACGCCGCGCCGCCAAAGCGCATCAGTTCTTCGACCCAGGGAAAAGCCCCTGCCAGCGCGCCAAAGCCCGCCACCCCAGCGCCGATCAGAACAGCATCGGACAAGGCGCATGCCAGGCAGACAAGGAACAGATGTTCACCCCTTAACCCCTGCCGCAAAACAAAGGCATTCTGCGCGCCGATTGCCAGTATCAGGCTGAANCCCANAGCAAATCCNGGCAAAAATGTGGACATCATCGAATGACTTTCATCTGCGGACACCGTTTGNCTGGGCCGGTTTGGTCTGGGNCNGTTTGGTCTNGGTCAGTTTGACTAAACCTGTGGTTCAGCGTAATCCAGTTAATTATGNTAACCCGTAATAAGCTCAGCTAATGNNATTCGAAGCCCATCACCTGTCTGCCCTTGCCGCCGTTCTGCGCCGTGGCAGTTTTGAGGTGGCCGCTGCGGATCTTGCGGTCACACCATCGGCCATCTCGCAGCGTATCAAGGCGCTCGAGGACCGGGTCGGTACGTCACTGGTTAATCGCGGGTCGCCCTGTACCGGGACCGAGGCCGGGCTGCGGCTGGCCAAACATGCCGAAGATGTCGGGCTGCTTGAGGCACAGCTGAGCCGCGACCTGTCGCTGGAAGGGCGCAACGGGCCGGTCCGGCTGAGGATCGCGGTCAACGCCGACAGCCTGGCGACGTGGTTTGTCGCGGCGATGGCAATGGTCGAGGATGTGCTGTTTGATCTGGTGATTGACGATCAGGACCACAGTGCCGACTGGTTGAAACGCGGCGAGGTCAGTGCGGCGGTTACGTCGTTGGCCAAACCGGTGACGGGATGCGATGCCATCCCATTGGGATCATTGCGTTATATCGCAACTGCCAGCCCTCAGTTCATGCNACACTGGTTTGCTGACGGGGTCACGGCGGCGGCGCTGGAAAAGGCACCCTGCCTGACCTTCAATGCCAAGGACGCGCTGCAACGGATGTGGATCGGCCAGCATTTCGATCAGCGCCCGTCACCACCCTGCCATTTCGTGCCCTCGACCCACGCCTTTGTCGACGCCGCCCGGGCCAGCATGGGGTGGGGTATGAACCCCGAACCACTGGTACGGGGACCCATTCGCAATGGACGGCTGGTGCCGTTGCTGGGGGATGCGNGCACTGGACGTGCCGCTAAGCTGGCAGGTCAGCCGGATCATGGCCCCGGCGCTGGGGCCGATGACAGAGGCGGTGCGCAAGGCGGCACAAAAGGTGCTGATCGAGAATTAATTCCGGGATTTGCGCGCGTACCCGACTTTAAAGCTGCTCCATCACCTCGTCGGAGGCGTCAAAGTTGCTGGTGACGCGCTGGATATCGTCGTCATCCTCAAGCGCATCGATCAGCTTCATCAGCTTTTCCATGCCCGCGAGGTCCATTTCGGTCGTCGTGGTCGGCTTCCAGATCAACTTGGTGCTGTCACTTTCGCCCAAGGCCGTTTCGAGCGCGTTTGAGACCTCGTTCAGGTCGCTGTCGGCGCACCAGATGATGTGGCCATCCTCGGAACTTTCGACATCCTCGGCCCCGGCTTCGATGGCGGCCTCGAAGATTGCGTCGGCGTCGCCTGCCTCTGCCGAATAGGTGACTTCACCCTTGCGTTCGAACATGAAGCCGACGCTGCCGGTTTCGCCCAGATTGCCGCCGTTCTTGGAAAAGGTTGACCGCACGGTGCTGGCGGTGCGGTTGCGGTTGTCGGTCATCGCCTCGACAATCACCGCCACGCCGTTGGGGCCGTAGCCCTCGTAACGGATTTCTTCGTATTCATCGCCCTCGCCCGCCTGGGATTTCTTGATGGCGCGGTCGATCACGTCCTTGGGCAGCGACTGGCTTTTGCCTTCCTTGATCGCCATNCGCAGGCGCGGATTCTTGTCCGGGTCGGGGTCGCCCATCTTGGCGGCTACGGTGATTTCCTTGCTGAGCTTGGAAAANAATTTTGAGCGGGCCGCGTCCTGACGCCCCTTGCGGTGCTGGATATTTGCCCATTTTGAATGGCCTGCCATGGTGCAACCCCTGCTGGTTATCTGTTTGCTGGCGCTCGTATAGACCGGCGCGCCACTGGTGTTCAAGCCACGCCCGCACGATCACCGGTTGTCGGTGCCCACCACTCGGGTAATGTAGGCGGCATGACACAAGATCAAATCATCCTGTTTTGCCTGTTCGGCGCGGTTTTCGGCCTGCTTTTGTGGGGGCGTTTCCGTTACGATCTGGTGGCGTTTACCGCACTGATGGCCGGCGTGGTCCTGGGCGTCGTGCCCACCAAGGACGCGTTTTCCGGCTTTGGCCATCCCGCGACACTGGTGGTGGCGCTGGTGCTGATCGTCTCGGCCGGGCTGGTGCGCTCGGGCGCGGTGTTCCTGATCACCCGCACGCTGGTTGATTCCGCGCGTGGGCTGGGCACGCATATCGCGCTGATGGGCAGCATCGGCGCGGTGCTGTCGGCCTTCATGAACAATGTCGCGGCACTTGCGCTGCTGATGCCGGTGGACATCCAGACCGCGCGCAAGGCAGGGCGCGCGCCAGGCCTGTCGCTGATGCCGCTGAGTTTCGCGACGATCCTTGGAGGCATGGCCACGCTGATCGGTACGCCGCCCAATATCATCATCGCCTCGTTCCGCGCCGAGGCACTGGGCGAGCCCTATCACATGTTCGACTTTGCCCCGGTCGGCGGCGTGGTGGCGATTGCCGGGCTGGCATTCGTAGCACTGTTCGGCTGGCGACTGATCCCGGACCGGGGCGATGCCGCGCAGGGGGCCGAGGGGCTGGCCGAATACATCGCCGAACTGACCGTGCCGGAAGAGTCCAAACAGATCGGCAAGCGGCTGGCCGAGCTGGACGAGGTGGCGGAAAAGACCGATGTGGCGATCCTTGGCCTGATCCGCGACGGCAAGCGGCGCTATGGCCGGGCGCGCAACGTTATCCTGCAAGCGGGTGACACGCTGGTGCTTGAGGCCGGGCCAGAGGCGCTGGACGAATTTCGCGCCGCCCTTGCCCTGGATTTCTCGGACAGCAGGCGCCAGGAACGCCTGACCGCCGCCGGAGACGGTCTGGAAGTGATCGAAGTGGTGGTGCCCGAATCCGCCCGCATTGCCGGCAAGACGGCGCAGGCGCTGGGGCTGGCGTGGCGCCAAAGCACGGTGCTGATGGGGCTGTCGCGCCAAGGCCAGCGGATCACGTCGCACGTGCGCCAGACCGAGGTACACCCCGGCGACATCCTGTTGCTGCTGTGTCCGGTGGGGCGCGGCGGCGATGTGACGGAATGGCTGGGCTGTCTGCCGCTGGCGGAACGCGGGCTGAGTGTCACGGCCGACGACAAGGTCTGGCTGGCGATTGGCCTGTTTGCCGGGGCGGTGGCGGCGGCCAGTTTCGGACTGGTCTATCTGCCGGTGGCTTTGGGGTTGGTGGTGGTGGCCTATGTGCTGACCAGAATCCTGCCCGCCGCCGAGATCTACAATCACGTGGAATGGCCCGTTGTGGTCCTGCTGGGGTCNATGATCCCGCTGGGCGCGGCNTTGGAGACTTCGGGCGGAACCGAGCTGATTTCCGGCGCGCTGATCGGCCTGACCCAAGGCATGCCGGCCTGGGTGATCCTGACGGTGCTGATGGTGGTGACGATGACCTTGTCGGATGTGCTGAACAACACGGCGACCACCATTGTCGCGGCCCCGGTGGCGATCCAGATGGCCGGGTCGCTGGGTGTGTCGCCCGACCCGTTCCTGATGGCGGTGGCGGTGGCAGCCTCGGCGGCGTTCCTGACGCCGATCGGCCACAAGAACAACACGCTGATCCTTGGGCCGGGCGGTTATCGCTTTGGCGATTACTGGCGCATGGGCCTGCCATTGGAGGTACTGGTGATCGCCGTGTCGATCCCGGCGATTCTGGTGTTCTGGCCGTTTTAAGTGTTGGAAACCACAATGAAACCTTTTCTTATCCTGCAATTGCGCCCGGAAACTGATGCGTCAGACGCTGAATACGCGTCCATCCTGGCCCGCTCTGGCCTGACCGGGGGGCAAACCCACCGTATCCGGCTGGACCACGAACCTTTGCCGGGCGGGCTGAAGGTAACCGACTACGCCGGGGTGATTGTCGGCGGCGGACCGGGCTGCGTCAGTGATCCTGCCGCCGAGAAACCCGCAACCGAGGCCCGCGCCGAAGCGGCAATCCTGTCGCTGATGCCTGCCATCATCGCCGCCGATCATCCGTTTATGGGTTGCTGCTATGGCCTTGGTATCCTGGCGCATCATCTGGGCGGCGAGGTCAGCAAGGCGCGGTTCAGCGAACCGGCCGGCCCATCGACATGCGCCCTGACAGCACCAGCCGCCACCGATCCGCTGATGGCCGAGCTGCCGGGTCAATGGCAGGCGTTTGTCGGCCACAAGGAGGCGGTACAGGAATTACCGCCGGGCTGTGTGCATCTGGTCGCCTCAACCCCCTGCCCGTTCCAGATGATCCGGCACGGGCAAAACGTCTATGCCACGCAATTCCATCCCGAGGCCGACGCGCATGATTTCGAACAGCGCATCCGCATCTACAAGGACCACGGCTATTTCCCGCCCGATCAGGCGGATACACTGATTGAGCTTTGCCACAACGCGACGGTCACGGTTCCGGGCGAGATCCTGCGCCGGTTTGCGGCGCGTTTTGGTTAGGGCGTGTTGCATTCAGCCTTGCCCGGACACCTGCAGGACCAGCGCCAGACAAATTGCCAGGCTCAGCACGCCTAATTTTAGTCGATCATAATGGCCCATAATGGCGTTCTCCCGGCTTTTGTTGCACTCCTGTCAACACTCAAACGCAGAAACCGCCATTGTCCGTCGCACAACCGATATTTTTTCCCGGTATCAGCCATTTTCCCCCTTGCGGGTTGGGCCAGTTGTTTATATCTCACGCCTCACCCAAGGATGCGGGCGTAGCTCAGGGGTAGAGCATAACCTTGCCAAGGTTAGGGTCGTGAGTTCGAATCTCATCGCCCGCTCCATTGGGTACTTTCAAAGAAACCGTGCGGCCAGGGCCACTCTGAATTTCAGAGCGGGCCAGACCGGCCTTGCGGGGCTGAACCTACCTCAGAATTGCGGCGATATTTCCGCCGTCAACGGTTGTCACATCCGCGGTTGTTTTGGCCTCCAACGCCTGATGCAGAAACGCCTGCGCCACATCAAACGCCGTGACTTCGCGCTTCAGCAGATTGCCGGCCAGATAGTCGGCCTCGCTTAGCCCACGCGCCTTTGAACGCGAGGAAATCATCGCATCCGACAACAAACCGCTGCGGATTCGGTCGGCATTCACCGCGTTTGAACGAATACCGTCGCCGCCATATTCCAACGCGTACTGACGCGACAGAAACAACGTGGCCGCCTTGGGCAGCCCGTAAGCGCCAAAATTGGCCCCCGGATTGATCGCCTGTTTCGAGGCGTTGAACAGCAAGACCCCGCCGGTCTTCTGGGCCAGCATGATACGCACGGCGTTCTGGGCAATACATTGATGCGAAAAGAAATTCAGATCGAAACTCTTGCGCAGGGTCGCGTCGTCCAACGCGCCAATCATGCCCTCCCAGGCGGCACCGGCGTTCGAGATGACGATATCGACGCCACCGAAGGCCATGCAAATCTGATCAAAGGCTGACCTGACCGATGATGGGTCTGTGACATCGCACGCGATCCCCAGCGCGCTTGCGGATATGTCTTTTGCAACCGACCGTGCCGCATCGCCGTTCAAATCAAGCACGGCAACTTCGGCCCCGTTTTGCGCAAACAGCCGGGCACAGGCCGCGCCGATTGCCCCCGCCCCGCCGGTGATGACCGCGACCTGACCGGTCAGCGGTTTTTGCCGGGTCTGGTCCAGTTTGGCCCGCTCCAGCGACCAGTATTCCATTTCGAACAGCGTGCTTTCGGGCAGGGGCTGAAAGGTGCCGATGGCCTCGGCGTCGGTGATGACCTTGATAGCTTCCTCGCCCATATCGGCGGCGATTGCGGTGGCTTTGGCGGTCTCGCCCAGCCCGATCAGACCCAGTCCCGGCACCAGCACCAGACGGGGCATCGGGTCCAGTTCAGTCTTGGGTTCTGTCGTATTGGCGTTGTTTTCGGCGAAATACCGGTGCGAGGCCGCGACAAAGGCATCCCGGTGCTGTTGCACCGCCTGCGCAAACCCGGCGGGGTCCGTGGCGTCCGGGGCTGGCAGAATTAGCGGTTTGTTCCTGGTCCTGATGATATTGTCCGGTGTGACCACGCCGCGCTGGCCGTAATCCGCAAGGTCTGTGCCGTTGACGAAATCCAGGATCGGCTTACTGGTGCGGAAATCACAGATCAGGCGGGCAAAATCGCCAGTCTCACCCACCTCGCCGGGGTGGGCACAGGCCCCGCGAATGACCGGCAGGATGTCGGTCACAGGCGCAAGTTCGGGCAACCGGGCGGGTTTGAAAGGCACCGCTGCGGGTCTGGATCGCTCAATCTGCGCCTCGGCCAGGCTGACCATTTCGATCATCCGCCCGTAGGATTGCCGTGCCGTGTCCCCAAAGGTGAAAATCCCGTGTTTCAGCAGGATCAGACCTTCGACTTCGGGGTTTTGTTCATAAATTTCCGCCGCCTTTTGCGCCAGGTCAAGGCCGGAAAAAACGTAAGGCACAATGCCCATGCGCGATCCAAAGATATCGCGGCAGATCTGCTCACCCTCCGCCTGATCCGAGACCGACAGGATGGCCGAGGCATGGGTGTGGTCGATGAATTTATGCGGCAGGAACGCATGCAGCAGCATTTCAACCGATGGCGTCGGGGCGGCGGCATCCANAAGACCGGTGCGCTGAACTGTGATCATCTCGGCGTCGCTCAGCCCCGCGTGGTGGCGCAGCTTCAGCAGCGGGGCCAAACGCACCGCCGCCAGGCCCTCGGGTTCGATCACGCCCATGTCCCATCCGCTGCCCTTGATGCACATGACCATTTGCGCATCACCCAGCAGGTCGGTCATGGTGGTCTTGACCGAGGTATTTCCACCGCCATGCAGAACCAGATGGCCATCACCGCCCAGCAATCGGGTGGAATAGACGCGCAGGGCGACATCCTTGCTGATGCCCATGGCCGCGTATTCGGCAACCATCTTTGCGGCGTCTTTGTCAGACCAGAGTGACTTCATTTTTCGCGCCCATTTATCTCATTGAGTATCATGCCGCCTCTGCCGTGGCGGTAGGTAACAATGGTCACAGAGCCGTAACAAATGTCAAATACTTTGCCTTGATGCCGCCGGCGCATAGCGGAAGGATGAAGCTACATGATCCGGGATCGTCAAGAAACCTGTGACAGAAGGATCTCGGCGATTTCAACGAATCCCGCGCCGCCTTTGCCGGGGGTAATCCAGGCCGGTTCGGCCTCCAGCTGGCCTTTGTAGTCCAGAACATTGGCGACACCGCAGGAATTCGGGAAAAACCCAAACATTGGTGCGTCATTCGGGCTGTCGCCGCAAAACACCACCTTGTCGCGCTGAGTATCAAGGTCGAACCCCAGAACCTCAGCCGCAAATCGGCGCGACATGGACAGTTTGTCATACGTGCCAAACCAACCGTTCACATGGATCGAGGACACTTTGGCAATCGCGCCTTCGGCCTCAAATATCGCCTTGATCCGCGCGATCGCCGCCTGATCCAGCGGCGGCACATCCTCGCAGAAATCTATGGCCAGATCGGCCTCGCGGTAGGGCTGGTCGGCGGACACGGCGCTGCCGGGAACCTCGGCCAGAACGCGGGTTTTGATGCGATTCAACTTTGCCTGATTGGCGGCGCGCTCGGCCGGATCCGCGAAATAGGCGCGGCGCATTTTTCGGGCCGGGGCGTCATAGGCGAAATAGAACGCGCCGTTTTCGCCCACCACGCCGCTGACCGGCCAGAACCGGGCGATCATATCGCACCAACCCGCCGGACGCCCGGTAATAGGGGCCACGTGAAACCCGGCCTCGTAGAGCCTTTCCAGCGCCAGATACGCCGCCCCCGGCAGGCGGCCATCACTGGTCAGCGTATCGTCAATATCGGCGAAAACCGTGGTTATGCCGACCGCAACATCGGGCGGGAATTCAGAAATCGGACGCACGCGACCCTCGTCAGCCATAATTTAATTGGGATTTGACCCGCATTCAACGCAGCCCGTCCTTGCCTTCGGCCTGTTCATGGGTGAGACCACCAACGCGCGGCAAGGGGCGGCCTGAATCGGTGACCGCGACAGCCACCATGATTTCATTGGCGCGCGGCGCATCGTTCAGGCGCACTTCGATGCCGTCGAAATGCGAACGCACATAAGCCGCGTCCTTGTGGCCCAGCGGCACATCCAGCACCTGACCGGGGCCGCCCATTTTCTTCGAGGACGGCACAAGGGCCGCACCCTTTTCCACCTCTTTGCGCAGTGGCGCGCCCAGTTTCGGATGCAGGATCGCGGCGGCATGTTCCAATTCGCCATTCTCACCCACCATCGCTGCCTTGCCATAGCTTTCGGCGTCGGACGGGCTGATGCCCAGCGCGGCGACACATTTGCGGCCCAGCAGTTCCCCCAAAGCCGCGCCTATGTCCATCAGCGGTTCCAGATCGGCCACGTATTTGCCGGCAAACGGATTGGCAATCACCGCCACTGCAACCGCCTTGCGGGTCGGCGGGCTGATCGCCTGGCCGATTTCGATATGGGTTTCCTCAACCCAGGTGGCGATTTTGCGTATGTCCATGTCCGTTCCCCTTCATCCGTTCAGCGCAGGCCATCCAGCCCTTCGATATCGTCAACTTCCAATCCACCCGAGCGGGAATGCACGCGCGCCCCCGTGGTCATGACCAATGCCAGCAGCATCTCGTCGGCGCGCGGGCCGTCATTCACCCCGACCTCCATGGAATCGAAATGGCTGCGCACATATGCGGCGTTGATATGGGTGATCGGCACATCCAGCCGCGCGCCCACGCCGCCGACCTTCTTGGCCGAGGGCACAATCGCCTTGGTGCCACCGATTGCCTCGCGCATGGCATAGCCGCCGGGGGCATGCCACAGCGCGCCATGCTCAAGCTCTCCGGCGGCACCGATCAGCGCGCCTTTGCCATAGCCTTCGACCTGATCCGCGCCGCCAAGGGTTTTCACCAGGGTTTCGGCCATTTGCAAACCAAGCGGGCGCAGATCGTCCATGAAGCCCTGAATATTGGGTTCGAACCGGCCCGCAAACGGGTTGTGGATCACCGCAATCGCTGCTGTCCGAAGCAGTGGCTTGTCCGCAACCGGGCCGCCCTCGTGATGGATTTCTTCGACAATGGTCAGCATTTTACGCAGTTTCAGTTCAGGCCGTTTCAATTCAGGCATTTTCCACCATTTGTGTTTGTTCGATAAGGTTTTGCGACACAGGNCCGACAATGCGCCGGGAACTGCGCAGGAACAAGGCCGCGCCAAGGATAAGGCCCNGCTCAAGCATGGCGTGTGCGGTGGTCGCGCCTCTGGTCAGCGCGGCTTCAACGTCTTGCGGACTTAGCGGGCCAACGCGTATTACAACCCGCCGCGCGCCCAGATCGGAGTCAGGGGCGATGTCACAGGCCGGGGTGCGGATGACCGACGGATGCCCCGGCAGATCAACCGCATTGGCGATCAGCGTCGCGGCGACATCGGCCCCGGCACTGTTGCGCGCCAGCACCGTGACGCTGTTGGCAATGCCCATCGACAGGCTGCGCCCGCCCTGCCCGCTGGTGGCGATACCACGCACCGGCGTTGCCGCGTCGATGTTGATGCGCCCGTGACCGGCCCCATCCAGCCCGGCAATGGCGGCAGCGTAATGCGTGCCCGCGCCCAGATGCAGGGCAATGTCGCCGCCGTTGTTCACATAGGCGCGCGACAGCGGCGCGCTGGCGGCGATTGCAGCCAGAACCTCGTCGGCAACGGCACCGGCCACGGCGGCCATTGGCGTGACGAACACCCGCGCGGCAAAGGGCCGGACAGCCCGGTCCATGCGGCGCGCAACGTCGCCCTTTGGCCGCTCTGATCCGGGCATGTGACGCAGCAGGGGCAGTTCACCGGCCAATTCGGACAGGACGGTGTCAAACCGGCTTGCCGCAGCTTCAAATGCGCGCTGCCGGTCGCCTTGCGTGGCGGCATCGACACCGATCACCAGATCAATCGGACCGTGCTGAAGATGCAGGCGGGAACCGTCGCCCAGAAGGGCTGCGACCGGGGCGTTCATCGCTCAGCCCGACCGGTCAGGGGTCCAGCGGAAATTATGGCTGGAGGTGGGGTTGGCGTTCCGGTCGATCTGACCGACCTTGCGGACCTCGTCGGTCATCACGCCGTCGATCTTCTGCACCGCGCCCATGTGGCCGCCAAGCGCGGCGTAATCCGACAGGCGCATGGTGAATTCGATTGGCGCGACCAAAGCCGGGGTCGGCACATAGCCAAAGGCATTGCTGGGCATGTCCAGAACGTCCGCCATCACGGTGATGCCGCCGCCGGGCCAGACATAGGCCTCGGCCCCGCCGCAGGACACATAGGTCAGAGAATCCTTGACCGAATTGGTCAGCCGCACGGGGTTTTCCGTCACCCCGGCGCGCAGCGACCCGCCGGCCCCGCCCATGAACAGCACCGAACACAGCGAGGGTTCGCAATTCTCGGCAATCCGATCAACCGAGACCTGAAGGCGCTCGGGCATGTCCCGCTGCACCGGTGTCAGGTCATCGTCCAACTCGTAGTAAGCATGCTGTTCGCCGGTGGTTGACACCATCAGCAGGCTCAGCCCCGGCCAGGCCTTGGCCTTGTCGAAATCCTTGAGGATATTCAACGGGTCATCAATGTCGGTCCCGCCCCAGCCGGTGCCCGGCTGCGCCACCTGAAAATAGCGCCCCGGCGTAGAGCGCCGGCCATTGATGCGAATACCGGTTGCGACCACGTCCAGCATCTTGCCGGCCTGATGTTCGGACAGAACACCGGTGATGTGGTCGTCCACCACAACCACCTCGTCCACCTTGCCGGCCCATTGCGCCGCGAACATGCCAATCGCCGCAGACCCACAGCCGACCCGCATCAGTTTCTCGGCAACCCCATTCACTACCGGGGCCCTGCCGGCCTGAAGAATCACGCCTGCGCCGTCGTCGATCTCGACCTCAAGCGCCTCGCAATTGCACAGTTTCAGCAGGGCGTCACAGGTCACGCGCCCCTCTTTCTTGGAGCCGCCGGTCAGGTGTTCGACCCCGCCCAGCGACAGCATCTTTGAGCCATATTCAGAGGTCATCACATGGCCGATCGCCTCGCCATCAACCCGCACGACCGCGCGTTCGGGGCCAAGATGACGGTCGGTGTCGATCTTCACCTTGACGCCGCAATAGCTGAAGATGCCTTCGGTCACCACCGTGACCATATCGACCCCGGCCACATCCTGAGAGACGATGAAGGGCGCAGGCTTGTAATCGGGATAGGTGGTGCCGGCCCCGATGGCGGTCACGAACGGCTTGCTGCCCGCAAGCAGGTCGCCGTCCCAGTCGCTGCCGCCACTGTCGCGCAGGAATGGCACGGCCTTCACGCCCTTGCCCTCGGCACCTTCGATGATGGTCAGCGGGTCCAGACGCACCAGTTCACCGGCGTGATTGGCATAGCGGTCACAGGCACCGGGGCGGCCCTCGGCGATGAAACACATCACCGGGCAGGCATCACAGCGGATTTTTTCGGGTTTGGTTGGTTCACCCATCTCGGTTGCCTTTCAGGGCTTCGCTTACCCGCGCCGGCGTTGCCGGAACCCGGCGCAGGCGCACGCCGCAAGCGTTGTGGATTGCATTCAGGATCGCCGGGGCGGTGGGGATCAGCACATGTTCGCCCAAACCCTTGGCCCCGTATGGCCCGTGCCCGTCCGGCACCTCAACGATGATCGTTTCAACCGGCGGCATATCGCCGGCGGTGGGGATCAGATAATCATGCAGGTTTTCAGTGCGCCCCGGCAGGTATTCCTCCATCAGCGCCATGCCCAGCCCCTGGGCAATGCCGCCCTGCACCTGGCCCTCGACCAGCAGCGGGTTGATCGCCTGCCCCACATCATGCGCCGCCGTAAAGGCGATTGGCCGGACCGTGCCCAGCGCAGTATCCACCTCGACCACGCACAGATGCGCGGCATAGCCGAATTGCGCGTAAGGCACCCCCTGCCCGTTTTCATCCAGAGGTTCGGTGGGCGGATCATAGGTTTCCTGCGCGCGCAGCACATAGCCCATGCCATCCATTTCCAGTTTGGCAAGGTCGATGTGATGTGTTTGCCCGCCATCACGCACAAGTACCCGAGCATTGCCAATTTCAAGCATCGCCTCCTCGGAGGCGTTACACAGTGACAGAATGTCCCGGCGCAACGCCAGCCCCGACAGGCGCGCCGCATTGCCGGTCACAAAGGTCTGGCGCGAGGCTGACGTCTTGCCCGCGTCCGGGGTAATGTCGGTGTCCGGCCCAAGCAGCTCCAGCCGGTCAACCGGCACGCCCAGCGCCTGGGCGAAAATCTGGGCGATGACCGTATTGGCCCCCTGGCCGATATCCATCGCCCCCTGATGCAGGACAACCGTGCCATCGCCACGTATCCCGGCCAGAATGGTCGAAGGATTGGGCAGCGAAGTATTGCCGCAGCCATACCAGCCCGCCGCGATGCCAACACCACGCCGCAAGGGGCCGTCGCCTGTCTGCGCGTTGAATGCCTCGGTGGCCGCGGTCTGCGCGTTGAATGCCTCGGTGGCCGCGGTCTGCGCGGCCCAGGCCGGGCGCAACGCCTCAAGGCAGGCCCTGATCCCGACGCCCTGTTCAAACACCTGCCCGCACACCGTCGGCTGATGGTTGTCGAGCGCGTTCAGGATGCGGAATTCCAATGCGTCGATGCCCAGCTTTTGCGCCAACTCGTCAAACAGCGCCTCTTGGGCGATGGCCGCCTGCGGCACGCCAAATCCACGAAACGCCCCGGAAGGCGGGCAGTTTGTATGGATCGCCCTGGCCTCGGCGCGGTAATCGGCAATCCGGTATGGCCCCGAGGCATGCACCGGCACCCGGTTGGCCACGGTCGGCCCCCAGGAGGCATAAGCGCCGGTGTTGAAATCACCATCAAAGCGCAGACCGCTGATGCGCCCATCCCGCATTGCACCGATTTTCAGCGTAATTTCAGAAGGATGCCGTTTGGTTGTCGATTGCATCGTCTCGGTGCGCGAATATGAAATCCGCACGGGGCGTCCGGTTTTGATCGCCGCCAGCGCCAGAAACGGCTGGACCGAGATATCCAGCTTGGAGCCAAACCCGCCGCCCACAGCCGTGGGAACGATCCGCACCCGGTCGCGCCCGACCGCCAGAATGGCCATAATCGCATCCTGATCCATCACCGGTGCCTGGGTGCAGGCGTGGATCTCCACCTTGCCGTCCGCATAGGTGGCATATCCGGCCTCGGGTTCGATATAGCCGTGTTCGACAAAACCGCTGACAAACCGGCCCTCAACAGTGACATCAGCGTCCTTCAGCGCCGCATCGGCATCGCCACATTGGACAAAGCCGCCGCACATGACGTTGCCAGCGCGGCCTTCGTGAAGCTGCGGCGCGCCTTCTTTCAGGGCCTGCGAGACATCCTGAACCGATGGGCGTTCATCCCAGACAATTGGAAAACCGGCCTCGTCGAAACCCTGCATCACCTCGGGCGTGCCGACCACGGCAGCCACCGCTTCGCCGCGAAACCGGGTTTCCTGTTCGGCAAAGACCGGTTGATCAACGAAATCCGGGATCACCCCGAAACAGTTCCTGCCGGGCACGTCTTGCGCGGTAAGAACAGCCTCCAATCCATTGTTATCCCTTACAAACCCATCAATATCGCCAAATGAAAACCCGGCCCGTGCATAGGGCGAGCGGATGACCCGCAGCACCAGCGCATCCGGCGGGGCCACGTCATCGCCAAATTTCTCCAAACCGGTGACCTTGGCAAGCCCGTCCAGCTTGCGGATACTGGTGCCCACATCGCCCGACCCGTCAGCCCAACTGGCGGCCCGGCTGTGCGCACAGTGTTGCGAACGGGCCTGCCCGGCCTGCCGCACCGCGTCGATGATCTTGGCGTAACCGGTGCAGCGGCACAGCACGCCGCCAATCGCGTCCTGCACCTGTTCAACCTCCGGCGCGGTGTTTTGGCGCAACAGGGCAACGGCGGATACCATCATTCCCGGCGTGCATATGCCACATTGGGCCGCCCCATTGTCCTGAAACGTCTCGACCAGCACCCCGGCCGCTTCGTCATAGTCAACCAGCCCGGCCAGCGTTTCGATGTCCTTGCCCGCGACCTGCCGGGTCGGCGTCAGACAGGCGCAGACCGGCGCGCCATCAACCAGCACCGTGCAGGCCCCGCAATCGCCGGCATTGCAGCCGATCTTGACATCGCGCCGGTCAAGCCGCTCGCGCAGGGTTTGTGACAGGCGTTCGCCCATAGCCGGGATAACCTGAACCGGTGCGCGGTTAAGGTGGAACCGGACCTGCCCCGTGGAAGCTGCTCTATTCATCGCCGCCCTCCTGTGATCCGGCCATCGCCCCAAGCACCGCACGTTTGCAAAGCTCGCCCGCCACCTCAAGCCGATACTCTGCCGGGCCACGCACGTCGCTGATCGGCGACAGTGGCCCGAGGTGCTTTGACCAGAGGTCCGTGCGATCCTTCAGGCTGGCCTTGTTCTGACCCGTCAGGGCGGTTTCAAGCCCGACAAGCCGCTGTGCCACAGCCGAACAGGCACCAACCGCAACCCGCGCCTGTTTGATACGCCCGGCATCGTCCAGAACCACAAGCGCCGCGACCATGGCAATGGAAATGACCAGGTATTTCCGCGCGCCCAGTTTGATAAAATGGCCGTTCGCCAATCCGGAAATGGCCGGGATGTGGATCGCCAACACCATCTCATCCGGGCGCAGGTCAATCTTGCGCACCCCGGTGATGAACCTGGACAGAGGCACAAGACGGCGACCACCTAGCGAGCGCAACTCCAGCGTTGCGTCCAACGTCAGCAGCGGCGGCACCCCGTCGGCGGCAGGCGAGGCATTGCACAGGTTGCCCGCAACCGTACCGGCATTTTGAATCTGGATCGACCCGACGTCCCGCGCCGCGGCCTTCAGCCCGTCAAAGGCGGGCGGCAGGTCTGCCTTGATAATGTCGCTCCAGGTGCTGGCGGCCCCGATGGACCACCCCGAAGCGGTGCGGGAAATCCCGCGCAGCTCGGGGATGGCTGTCAGATCCAGCACCCTCGACGTGGCTGGCCCATCGCCTAGCAGCGGATAATAATCCGTACAGCCCGCGACCAGTTTCATATCGCCATCAGCAAGAAGTTTCAGCGCGTCAGGCAATGTCTGCGGAGTAAAATAGCTCATGCACGCCCCTCGCACGCCCCGGCATTTTCATTAGCATGCAAACGGTACGGCATGCAAAAGCAAAGTGTCAATATGAAATGGGCCCCTCTCAACTGGCNGCATCATCGNGCCGGCACCGGCACGAAAGCCATTGCCAAAGCCCGCCCACAGACCTAGCGTGCCNGAAAGGTCCGAAACCTTGGGAATTACGGCTGTCGGATGAGGAAAACCCTNCGGCGAACGCCGTGACCACGAGGCCGGGCATTGCACCGAAAGTCAACCGAATGAAGATCTGGACACTGACCATCATCGCCATCCTGCTTGCGGGAATGGCACTGATCCTGCTGCGCCTTATCCCACCCGACAGGCTGGTTCTTGCCGCGGGGCCGCAAAACGGCGCTTACACCCAGATCGCCGAGCAGTACCGCCAAGTGCTGGCCCGCGACGGTATCACGCTGGAAATCATTGAAACTGCCGGGTCGGTCGAAAATGCCGAACTTATCAGGAACCGGCAAGTGGATGCGGCTCTCATTCAGGGGGGCATCCAGGTTGCTGACCCGGATATTCAGGCCATCGGCACCGTGTTCAACGAGCCGATGGTGTTTCTGTCGCGCAAAGATGCCATCGTGCCCGGCAACCCGGCCCGCTGGACCGGGCTGCGCATCAGCAGCGGCCAGCCCGGATCGGGTACTGCGATGGCGTTTCGCGATTTTCAGACGGCGGCGGGTATTGACCCGGCTGCAAACACGCATCTGTCGCTGTCCTATCGGGATGCGATCAAGGCCCTTTCGGATGGCACAATCGACCTGGCGGTATTTGTCGCCACGATTGATGCGCCGTATTTGATATCCGCCTATACACATCCGTCGATCCGGCTTGTCCCGCTGGATTACACTGAGGCCCTGTCGCGCCGGCTGGAGTATGCCAGCACGGTGGTAGTCCCGCCCGGTGCCATATCGCTTGCGCCCGCGATCCCGACTTCGCCCCGTCGGCTGCTGGCGCTTGGGGCGCGGCTGGCCATTACGCCAGAGTTGCACCCGGCGCTGGTCAACCGGCTGACCATGGCCGCCCGAGAGTTGCACGGCAAGCGCGACATCATCACAAATCCGGGCGAATTCCCGTCCGTCGCCGAGGCCGCGATACCAGTCAACAATGCCGCCCGGCTGCTGATCCTCGAAGGACCGTCCGCCTGGCATGACTGGCTGCCCTATTGGATGGCGGCCCAGTTCAATCGCGTCTTGCTGTTGGTGCTGCCGTTCCTGTTCATCGTGCTGCCGCTGATCCGCGCGATTCCCGGGCTTTACGCGTTCATCATGCGTTGGAAGATCTGGCAGTTTTATCCGGAAATCAGGCTGATCGAGTCCGAATTGTCAGCCTCTCCCGACCCATCGAACCTTGGGTCCATGGATGCAAGGCTGGTCAATCTTGACGAACGCCTGGCAAAAGTGAAGATTCCGGTCGCCTATCGGCAAACCGCCTATGACGCGCGCATTCATATCGAAATGGTGCGCCGGCGCATCGCCAAGATGCGCGCAGGCGATCTGCCGGATTGAAATCCGCAGCAAAGGCCCGGGAAAAATCTCAGGCAGATCCCTTGCGACACAGCCGGGCGCGGCTTTTCCATGCCCGGTGGCCGGATGTTTTTGACAATTGTCAGCGCATGGTGCCAACTATGGAAAAGGAATGAATATGGCCCCATCCCCCCGCAGACGCACAGCCGGTCAGATCAGCGGCGAAAACATCGTGATCGAGGCGGCGTGGATGTATTACCACGAGGGCCTGAACCAGACCGAAATCGCCACAGCGCTGGGCGTGTCCCGCGCCACGGTGGTCAATTATCTGCAAGAGGCCAAAAAGCGCGGATTCATCCGCATCAGCCTGGCCCCAAGCGCCTTCACCAGCCACCGGCTTGCGCGGGAATTGCAGGATAAGTTCAACCTGAAGGCGGCCTACGTGGTGCCCGACGGCACCGGGACTGAGGAAGACAGGTTGATGCGCGTGGCGCGGGGTGCGGCAGAATGGCTGCCGGGTCTGCTTGCGCCGGGCGACCGGTTGGGCGTGTCATGGGGGCGCACGATTTACGAAGTGGCCGAAGCGCTGGAGCAAAGCCAGACCAAGGATCTGAGCGTGTCGCAACTGGTCGGGTCGATGGCCACGCCATACGGGTTCACGGCCGAAATCTGTTCGGCGCATATGGCACAGCGGCTGGGCGCGCGGTGCATCAACCTGCACGCGCCAGCGGTTCTGTCAGATCCGGATCTGGCGGCACGCCTACGGGCCGAGCCGATCATCCGCGATCAGATAGACGCCTTAAGCCATTGCAACAAGGCGATATTTGCAGCCGGTTCCTGCAATCACGAAAGCCATATCGTCGGCAGCGGCGTGGCCAGTCACGGCGATCTTGACTGGTACGTGAAACACGGGGCCACCGGTGTTTTATGCGGGCGGTTTATTGACCGTCAGGGGAAGTCAGTGCCCGGTGATCTGGATGACCGGATGATCGGGGTCGAGTTGGACAAGCTGCTCAACCTTGAAATGGGCATGCTGGTGTCTGTCGGGCAGGACAAAATCACACCGATGTTGTCGGCGATTGCCGGTGGCTATGTGACCCATGTGGTAACAAACAACGCCACCGCTACAGAAATGCTCAAGGCTTGAGGTCAGGCGACAACCCTCTCCGGAAACAGACCGGCCAGCCCTTCGGGCGAGGCATTGCAAACGCCGCGTTCGGTAATCAGCCCGGTAACCAGCCGCCCCGGTGTTACATCAAACGCCGGATTGCCGCCCGGTGTGCCGTCGGGGCTGATCTGCACCTCAGCCAGGCCGCCGCCGTCCAGCTTGCCCCAGACATGGGTGATTTCGCGACCGGACCGTTCTTCGATGGGGATTTCCGCCACCCCGTCGCGCACGCTCCAGTCGATGGTGGGCGACGGCAGCGCCACATAAAACGGGATGTTGTTGTCACGCGCCGCCAGCGCCTTGAGGTAGGTGCCGATCTTGTTGCATACATCGCCGTTTGCCGTGGTGCGGTCGGTGCCGACAATCACCATATCCACCTGTCCGTGCTGCATCAGATGGCCACCGGCATTGTCGACAATCAGATGGTGCGGCACATCATGGCTGACCATTTCCCAGGCCGTTAGCTGCGCGCCCTGATTGCGCGGACGGGTTTCGTCGACCCAGACGTGGATCGCAATTCCGGCCTCGGTTGCGTGATACATCGGCGATGTGGCGGTGCCCCAATCCACCGTCGCCAGCCAGCCGGCGTTGCAATGGGTAAGGATGCGCACAGGGTCGCCATCCTTCTTGGTAGCGGCGATTTTCCGAATGATCTCAAGGCCATTCAGGCCGATCCTGCGGTTGCATTCCACATCTTCGTCGCAAATGTCATGGGCGCGTTGCAGGGCGGCAGCCGCGCGGTCACCTTGTGGCAGGGGCCTCAGAAGGTTGCGCAGGTCATCAAGCGCCCAGCGCAGGTTGATCGCGGTTGGTCGCGTTTCGTGCAGCACCTCCCATGTTTCGTCGAGCGAGGCATCGGACGGGTCCTGCGCCATCTGCACCGCAACGCCATAAGCCGCCGTCGCCCCGATCAGCGGAGCGCCCCGCACCCACATGTCACGGATCGCCACCGCAAAGGCATCGCGTGTGGTCAGGTCAACGACGCGAAACTCGTGCGGCAGCCAGCGTTGGTCGATGATCTGAACCTTGCCGCTGGGAACATCGAACCAGATCGACCTGAAATGCTTGCCATCTACGTTCATACCGATTTCCCTTTTTCAATCAAGCGCGTCAGATCAAGAACCGGTTCCATCCCGGAAAACTGTCGGCGATTAACCACAAGTTGGCGGCCCAGTTCCAGCGCCTTTGTCTCGCAAACAGCGCGCAAATCTTCGTTCTCGATGGTTTCAAAATCGGCATTATGCGCCAAACCAAGGATCCGGCGGTGCATTTCCACCCCGGCAAAGCCCAGCGTGTCCTGCCATATGTCATTCAGCCGGTGCCCCAGCGCCTGTTCAGATGCCAGGTCATGCCCCTGGTCTTCGTAAAGCGACTTTTGGTAAAGGATACCGGTACGTTCCTCGCGCCAAAGCCGCGAAAACTCGGCCGCGAAGGTTGCCCAGATCTCGTCCACAACACCCAGAATCCAGCCCTGATAATCGCCCCGCGAACCTGCGGTTTCGGCGTGGCCGGGTTGCGAAAAATAGGCCATCAGGAAGTTCGACAGCATCATGCCCACGTCAAACCCGATGGGTCCGTAGGTCACGAATTCCGGGTCGATTGCCTTGGTTTCATGCGTAGTGACCATGATCGAACCGGTGTGAAGATCGCCGTGCAGCATGGTTTCTGCGTTGTTGCAGAACCGGGCCTTCAGATGCTGGACCTCGACCTTCAAGTCAATATCCGCCCGCAAGCGCGCCACGATCGCGTCAAGTTGCGGCGTGTTGCATTCATTCATCTCGGCATCGAAATAGGGATCGGAAAAGACAAGGTTTTCGGTAATGTCGCAAAGTTCGGCATTGCCCGCAAACAGCGCCAGATCAGCCTTGCGCTTGCTGGTATCCATCGACAGATCAGAGCCGCGAAACAATGTGCGGGCCGTAAAAAGGCCCATCCTTTCGGCCATCCCTTCGTTACGGTTTCCGGCGATCAGAAAGTTGCGCAGGATCACGTGCGGCGAGAAGAATTCCATGACGATAAGCGCCTGTTCCTCGTCGAAATGGTATATTTCCGGTACCATTTCGGGCGCGCGCCCGGCCTGTCGGGTCAGGGCGTGATATTCGAAATACGCCCGTTTCAGCGGCAACGGCCAACTGTCGCCCACAAGGCGCACGTAAGGCAGCGCCTGTTTGACGATAAGCGCTGATTGCGGGCTTTTGACGATGAACACCAGGTTGAGATTGCCATCGCCAACCTCATCCGCGCTCCATTTCGACACGTCCTTGCCCAGCCGGTCGGTGATGGCCCTGATCCCGCCCAAACGTGCAGGAATGGTGTCTGTGCTTAGCGGTTCGTAAGCATCGCTCCGATCAGTCAAGAGACCCTCCAAGGTGTCCCGGCGGCCATTTTCCCATATTTTCCAGAGGGGTTTTGGGCCGGTCGCAGAATCGTTGCCCCGCAGTTTCCGCGCGGCTACCGGGCACAGCATTGTAAAGAGATCGCCATTTGTCAATGTAGATTGACATTTGCTATCAACGGCGTGAAAGTATCGCCGATAGGGGGGAGTCCCATGGCGACAGCCGCTGTTGAAGTTTCAGGTCTGACCAAAGCCTTCGGGACCAACCGGGTGCTGCGCGGCATTGATCTTGAGCTTCACAAGGGCGAAATTACGGTGTTGATGGGGCCCAACGGGGCCGGAAAATCGACCCTGGTCAAGGTGATCTGCGGCGTGCATCCCGCCGATAGTGGCACGATCAGGCTGAACGGCAAATCATTGCAGGCACAAACCCCGTCCGAGGCGATCAACGCCGGCATTGTCACCGTTCACCAAAGCATCAACGACGGGGTTATCCCCGACCTTGATGTGGCTTCGAACCTGATGCTGGATGCGCTGTCGGAACCAGGCAGCGGCTTTTTCCTGAAGCGCAAAAAAATCCGCGAAGGATCGCCCCCGGTTTCTCTGGCCATTCATCGCGACGAGGTGATCGCCGTGACCGGCCTTGTGGGGGCTGGCAAATCGAACTCGCGGGGCTTTTGTTCGGACTGGCAAGCCCGGCAGGTGGCACGATGCGGCTTGAGGGGAAACCTTTTCGGCCCAAATCCCCGCGTCATGCCATTGATCAGGGGGTTTTCCTGTGCCCGAAAGACCGGGCAAGCAATAGTGTCCTGCCGGACCATTCCATTGTGAAGAACACGACGATTCCGTTTCTGTCCCGCTATTCCACATTGTCCTTTCTCAACCGGCAGGCAGAGGCAAAGCCCACCCGTAACGTCATATAAACCCTGAATATTATCTGCCAATCCAGGCAGGACGATATTGGCACACTGTCCGGGGGAAATCAGCAAAAGGTCATGGTTGGCCGCTGGTTGGCCGAGGATTGCAAGCTGTTGATCCTTGACGAGCCGTTTCAGGGCGTGGATATCAAGGCGCACCGCGGCATCGGCGATAAGATACGCGAGACCGCCAAAGGTCGGGCAACCTGCGCCAGCACCTGTTTCAGATCCAGATCCCGGTTGTCGGCCTATGTGATGGTGGTGCTGGAAATGGGGGGCTGTGGTCGCGGTGCTGGCCTGTCTGGTGATGGGGGCGGCTGTGGGGTTGGTGAACGGTCTTCTGATCGTCAAGATGAAGGTGCCCGACCTGCTGGCCACGCTGGGCATGATGTTTCTGTTGATCGGGTTACAGCGCATCCCGACCGAAGGACGTTCCATCGCAACCGGCATGAAGCTGCCCGGCGGCGAAACCGCAAGCGGTAAATTTTCACCCGAGTTCCTGTTGCTGGGCCGTCACCGCTTTGACTTCTTCATCGACAATCTGATCCCGGTTTCGGTGGTGATCCTGATCGTCATAGCCATCCTGTGCTGGGTGTTTCTTGAGATGACCCGCCACGGAAGGCTGATGTATGCCATTGGGTCGAACCAGCGCGCGGCCAGTCTGGCGGGCACAAATGTCAACAAATACAAGGTCATCGCCTNTATGATCTCGGGCGTTTTGGCCTCGGTTGGCGGCATATTGCTGGCGGCGCGTCTGGGGCGGGGTGATATTGCGTCGGGCAACAACCTGTTGCTGGATTCGGTTGCCGCCGCGCTTATTGGCTTTGCCGTGCTGGGTGCTGCCAAACCCAATGCCTTTGGCACCACGATTGGTGCGTTGTTTGTCGGGGTTCTGCTTCAGGGGCTGACCATGATGAACGCGCTTTATTACACACAGGATTTCGTCAAGGGGGCGGTGCTGGTCATTGCCCTTGTCTTTACTTTTGCGCTGACAGGCCGGCGCAAAGGCTCAAATCACTAGTCCATGGGAGGATATCACATGAAACTTTCAAGACGTCTGATGCTTGGCATGGCCGGGGGCCTTGCCGCCCTGTCGGTCAGCCTGACACCGGTTATGGCGGCGGACATGCCCGCGCCGTTTGATAACGCGGGCGAGGTGAAAATCGCGCTGGTGCGTTATCTGTCCACCGGGGATTTCTTTCAGGCCTACCTGTCAGGGGTCGAGGCGCAGGCCGCCGCGCTTGGCGTGGATCTGCGGGTGTTNGACAGCCGTCAGGACGCNGCCCTTCAGGCCGATATGGTCGATCAGGCCATCGCGCTGGGGGTGGACGGTATTGTGGTTCAGCACGGGTTGACCGAATCCATGCAGGACGCGGTTCAGCGCGCGCTTGACGCGGGCATCAAGGTTGTCGCCTTTGACGTGAACGTGGAAAACGCCGCGATCCCGCAGATCGAGCAATCCGACCGGGATCTTGCCCGCCTGGCGCTGGAGCAGGCGATTGTCGACAATGGAGAGGCGTTCAAGGCTGGCTATGTTTATGTGCCGGGCATTGCCCCGCTGGACCGAAGGGATGAAACCTGGCTGAAGTTCAAGGCCAAATACAGCGGTATCGACGAAAGGGCCGTGTTTGGCACGCTGGACAATCCGATTGCCAACTCGGTGGCCAGTCAGGCGCGCTCAGTGTTGCAGGCCAATCCGGATATCACGGTAATGTTCGCGCCTTACGACGAGTTCGCCAAGGGCGTAAAGATCGCGGTGGACGAGGCCGGCATGACCGGCCAGATCAAGATCTATTCCGCCGATGTTTCGACCGCTGATATTGCCGCCATGCGCGAGTCCGGCTCTGCCTGGGCGGCAACCGCTGCCACCAACCCGGCGGTGGTCGGAGAGGTATCGGTGCGCGCACTGGCGATGCTGCTGGCGGGCGAAGACCCCGGTCACAATGTGATTATCCCGCCGACCCTGATTACCCAGGCCATGCTGAACGAACAGGATATCAGCAACATGGAAGAGCTGTCGGCAAAGCTGGGCCAATTCGCCCATGCGGATGTGGCCGTTCCGGCGTGGATGCCGTTGCCGCCCCGCTAAGGGACAGGCATAATTAAGGTTCAGACGGGTCGCGGGGCTTGCCCCTCGCGGCCCTTTTCAGGGAGCGGAGAAATGGTGCAGAGTTTGAAAGCAAAGGCTCATGGGATCAGCCTTGGCCTGTTTGCCGCCGACCCTGGCAATCTGCGCGCCAGTGCGAAGATGGCGGCGGGCTGGGGCTGTGTGATCCTGCATTTTGATGTGATGGACGGGGTATTTGTGCCCGGCATGACCGCCGGGCCGGGGTTTGTTGGTGCCACGGATGTTGGCCTTTTGCGGGACGTTCACCTGATGGTGGAACACCCCGAACGCCACGTTTCCAGCTATGTCAAAGCCGGGGCGGACATAATCACGGTTCACGCCGAAGCCGATGGCGCGTCAGAGGCAATCGCCGCCATCCGCGCGGCCGCGAATACCGCCAATCGTCCGGTTCTTGCCGGGCTGGGGTTGATGCCCGGCACGCCTGTCAGCGATGTCCTGAACATGAAACCCGATCTCATTCTGGTCCTGTCACTGGACCCCCGCACCAAATCCCCGCCCGACATAAAAACCGCCTGCGCCCGCGTGGCAGACCTGCGCGCGCTGTATGGCCCGCAGGGGCCGGTTCTGGCCTTCGATGGCGGCGTGACCCTTGACAGCATCGGTGAAATCGCCGCCTGTCAACCCGACATGATCGTCAGCGGCAGTGCGGTTTTGGGCGCACCCGATCCGCAAGCCGCGTATCAGGCGATGGCCAAGGCCTGCGCTGCAAGATAACAACTGACCGCATAACAAGACCGAACAAGACAGGACATCCCATGGCAGATATCGACGACATCAAGGACGGCAAGGATTTCGGGCTGGACCGCCCACAGGACAAACAGGGCTTTTTCCTGAAGGGTGGTGCCCATTACGACTGGGGCATCAAAAACCGCATGAGCCGGATTTTCAACCCTGCATCCGGACGTACGGTGATGCTGGCCTTTGATCACGGCTATTTTCAGGGACCGACCAAGGGGCTTGAGCGGATTGATCTCAACATCCTGCCTTTGGCCGAACATGCCGATGTGCTGATGTGTACCCGTGGCATCCTGCGGTCTGTCATCCCGCCGACCGTGACCAAGCCGATTGTCATGCGCGCCTCGGGCGGTAATTCAATACTGTCGGAATTGTCCAACGAAACCATTGCGGTAGATATTGATGACGCGGTGCGCATGGGGGTTTGCGCCATGGCCGCGCAGGTCTATATCGGGGCCGAGTTCGAACATAAATCCATCACCAATGTCATCAAACTAATCGACAGCGGCATGAAGGTTGGCATCCCCACGCTGGCAGTAACCGGTGTTGGCAAGGACATGGTGCGGGATGCGCGATATTTCGGTCTGGCAACACGTATCGCGGCCGAGATCGGATCGCATTATGTCAAAAGCTATTTCATCGAGGACGGGTTTGAAAAGGTTGTCGCCGGCTGTCCGGTGCCGATCGTGATTGCCGGCGGCAAGAAGCTGCCGGAACAAGACGCGCTTGATATGGCATTCCGCGCTGTGGATCAGGGCGCTGCCGGGGTCGACATGGGCCGCAACATCTTTCAGTCGGACGCGCCGGTTGCCATGATCAAGGCAGTGTCGCGGGTGGTCCACGACCTGATGCCGGCGAAGCAGGCGTTTGAGATGTATAATGACCTGAAGGCGGATGGCTGACTGTCTGGAATCACAGGTATCACGGGAATCACAGGAACCTCTGGCACCACTGACAACCGGCGCGCGATAAGGCCGCCGGTTGTTACGTCAAAACATTAAGCCATAGCCAGACAGTCAGGATCGAGGCTCCGGTAGCGATCAGCACAGACGAAGCCGCGACCCGTTTTGCACGCCCGTACATGTTGGCGAAGATATAGGCGTTGAACCCCGGTGCCATGGCCGCTGTCAGCACACCAGAGCGGAACAGATCCCGCGGCAGCCCCAGCGACGTGCCAAACATCCATACAAGCGCGGGCTGTACCAACAGCGAGATAGCACAGACAAAGCCAATGGCACGCAGATCGCCTTCGGGGCGGTGTTGCACCAGAACGCCGCCCAATGCGAACAACGCACCTGGGAGGGCCGCGCGGGAAATCATACCCAGCGCATCGCCAGCCACCTGCGGCAGGATCAGCCCGGTCAGATTGACCAGAAAGCCAAGCCCGATGCCGATAATCAGGGCGTTCTTGAACACCGCTGAAAACACGGCCCCCGCCAGCGCCCGGCGGCTTTGACCACGACTGCGGACAGTCTCCATTACAGTGATGCCCAAGCCAAAACAAAACGGCGAATGGAAGGCGATGATGGCGTAGTTTCCGGTCAGGTTTTCCGACCCGAAGGCGCGCTCGGTTATGGGCAGGCCCAGCAGGACCGAATTGGAGAACAGACAGCAAAAGCCGATGACCACGCTGTCCTCCCAGTCACGGTCAAACAGCAGGCGGGCACCGGCCATGCCAAGGGCAAAGCAGGCCGCAGCCGCGCTGTAAAAGCTGAACATCAGGCGCGGATCAAAGCTGGTTGACAGGTCCAGATTGGCGATTGCGAAGAACAGCAGGCAGGGAATAGCGAAGTTCTGGGTAAAGCGCATCAGCCCGTCGATATGCGAGGCGGTGAAATACCCGGCACGGGTGGCGGCATAACCCGCGCCGATCACCAGAAAGACCGGCAGAATGACGTCGATCAGGGTCTGGAACATGAGAAGGCGCGCTTGTGGACGGTCAGGGAAAACTCCGCCGGCCCCGCAGGTGGCCCCACAGACAGCCTCGCAGACAGGCCCTGCCCGGCACCGGGTCGGCGTCTGTCGGGCAAGACAAAAATGGCGGTCTCAGGGATTGATGGGAACACGGATACACATGCCATCATAGGCCGGAATGATGTGATCCGGGGTTTCTGCCGCCACAACGTCATGGTCAAGGTCGATATGCATGTTGGTCAGGATCGCCTGTTTCGGGGCCAGTTCCGAGATCCATTCCAATGTCTGTTCCAGATGCGAATGGGTCGGGTGCGGCGTGCGGCGCAGGGCATCGACAATCCAGATGTCGAGGTTGCGCAACTCGGCGCGGGCCTCATCGTAAAGGTCGGCCACATCCGGCAGGTAGGCCAGATCACCGATGCGAAACCCCAGCGAGTCTATGCTGCCATGCCCGACCGTGAAGGGGCGCAGGGTGATCGGGCCGCCGGGACCGTCGATGTCGAATGGCCCCGAGATGGTTTTCATGTCTAGGATCGGCGGATAAGGCGACCCTTCGGGCTGAACAAAGGCATAGCCGAACTTGGCCAGCAGGGCGTTTTGCGTGTCGCCATCGGCCCAGACAGGTATGCGCGCACGCATGTTGAACACGATCATCCGCAGATCATCAATGCCATGCACGTGATCGGCGTGAGAATGGGTATAGACCACCGCGTCAAGCCGCCCTGTGTCACTGTCCAGAAGCTGGTTGCGCATATCCGGAGAGGTGTCGATCAGCACGCTTGTGGTGCCGTCCGGACCAACCCGTTCGACCAGCAGCGAACAGCGGCGGCGGTTGTTCCTGGGGTTTTGCGGATCGCAATCGCCCCAATGCCCGCCAAGGCGCGGCACGCCCCCGGACGAACCGCAGCCAAGAATGGTAAAACGCATCTCATCCATCAGGCGGCCACCTTGTACTGCGAGGCCTTGGAGAACAGGCGGTCGAAATTGGCTTGGGTTTGCGCCGCGAAGGCCGGGTATTCCAGCCCGAACACCTCGGCACCGATACGGGCGGTGAAGGCGGTGAAGGCCGGTTCATTGCGCTTGCCGCGATGCGGCGGCGGGGCAAGATACGGCGCATCGGTTTCCACCAGGATGCGGTCCACCGGGGCGGCGGCAAAGATGTCGCGCAAGTCCTGACTTTTGGGAAAGGCGGCGATGCCGGACATCGAAAGGTAGAACCCAAGATCAAGCGCCGTACGGGCCAGATCTGCGCCGGACGAGAAACAGTGCATGACGCAGCCAAAGGCCCCTGCCCTGCTTTCCTCGGTCAGGATGCGGGCCATGTCATCGTCTGCCGCGCGCGAATGGATGATCAGTGGCAGGCCGGTCTGGCGCGCCGCCTCGATGTGGATACGAAGCGATTGCTGCTGGAGATCGGCACTGTCCGATGTGTAATGGTAATCCAGCCCGGTTTCGCCAATGCCGACAAATTTCGGATGTGCGGCCAGGGCGACAAGCTGCGCGACGCTGGCCATCGGCTCGCTGGCGACGCTCATCGGGTGGGTGGCGGCGGCGTAGAAAACCGGGGCGTGGGCCTCGGCGATGGCGCGTACGACGGGTTCGTTCACCAGTTTGGTGCAGATACTTACCATGCGCGTGACGCCAGCCTCGGCGGCACGGGCGATGATGTCGTCCAACTGGCCTTCGAAATCGGGAAAATCGAGGTGACAGTGGCTGTCGGTGATTTCCGGGGCGGTGATTTCCGGGGNGGTNATGTGTGGGGCGGNTATNGGTGTATTGGTCATCGGTGCCTGTGGCGTTGATCTGCGCGCAAAGCCTGGCCCGTTCTCAAGGCAATATTGGCGGGCTAGCCTGCGGCGGTTTCCTGCATCTTGAAAACGGTATCTAGGACAAGGGCCGCGGGGTCAAGGTTCACCGCCTTGCCTTGACGGGTGCGGGCGGTAATCGTGGCGGCGATACCGGCCCAGGCACGGGCACGATCCGGATTCGGGGCCAGCCGCGCCAACATCTGCGCCTCGCCGGGCGCGGCCTCGGGGCTGGGCGGAATGCCGGTGGCCCCGGTGCGGGCCAGCCGCGTCATAACGGTGTCGATCAGGTTCAACAGCAACTCGAACCGCTCAGAGGCACCCCGCTGGGCGGCGGCCCCGGCCAGGGCCAGGGCACGGGGGCGGTCAAGACCGGGCAGCGTGTTCAGGATCGCCACCAGTTCGCCGTATATCTCAAGCCCGCCCAGGTTGGTCAGGCGCAAAGCATCGCCCACCGAGCCAGCCGACAGGGCTGACAGGCGGTCCATGTTGTCCGGCAGAGTCACGCCGGTTGCCGCCAGAGCCGCCTGCATATCACCCGCGTTCAGCGGCGACAGGCGCAGGCCGCGACAGCGCGAGCGGATCGTCGGCAAAAGCCGCGAAGGTTGGTGCGAGACCAGCAGGATGGTGGTCCGGGCCGGCGGTTCCTCCAGCATTTTCAACAGGGCATTGGCGGCACTTGTGTTCATTTCGTCTGCGGAATCGACAATCACCACCCGGTGCCCGCCATCCGTCGCGGACAGACCGAAAAAGCGGTTCAGCTTGCGGATGTCATCGACCACGATCACGTCCCGCATCCGGTTGGTTTTCTCGTTGAGGCTGCGGGTGATTGGGGCCAGCCCCGGCTCGGCTTCGGCCGATATGCGCCGGGCCACCGGATGCTCGGGGTCGATGTCCAGTGTTTCCGGCGCAGGCGGTGCCCCAAACAGCCCGTCATCCGCGCCGTCCGGTGTGGCCAGAAGAAACCGGGCAATGCGCCAGGCAAGGGTCGCCTTGCCGATGCCGCGCGGCCCGTGCAACAGCCAGCCGTGGTGCAGACGCCCGGCGTTGTAGGCGGACAGGAAGTCGGACTCGGCGCTGGTCTGACCGTAAAGCCGGGCGGTTTCGCGTGGATGCGGCGCGCCGGGAGCCTGATCTGGGGCCCGATCTGGGGGAGAAATGTCGCGGGTCATGCCTGCGCTTGTGCCAGATCCCGCCGGGTCACGTCCAGCACATCCGCCGCGACGGTTGCAATCGGGCGGGCACCGTCGATGACGCGGAACCTTTCGGAAAATTCATCCGCCAGTGCCAGAAAACCGGCCCGCATCCGGCGTTGCAGGTCGGGGCCGAAACCCTCGAACCGTTCTTCGTGGCCCTGACGCGAAAGGGCGCGTTGCAGCCCGATATCGGGATCCATGTCGATCAGGATCGTCAGGTCTGGTTCACGCCCGATCATCAGGATGTGCAGCTGATCGACAAGGGCGCGCAGATTGCCGCGCGACAGGCCCTGATACATCCGCGTGCTATCGGCAAACCGGTCACAGATCACCACCTTGCCCTGCTCTAGCGCCGGCACGATGGTGCGTTCCAGATGATCGCGCCTTGCGGCGGTGAACAACAACAGTTCTGTGTGCGCCGACCAGCGGTCGGGGTCGCCCTCAAGTACCAGCGCGCGGATTTCCTCGGCCCCGGGCGAGCCGCCGGGTTCTCGGGTCAGCACCACATCGAACCCATCACCGCGCAAGGTATCGGCCAGCATTCTGGCCTGGGTGGACTTGCCGGAGCCGTCGATACCCTCGAAGGAGATGAACCTGCCGGGCACATCCTGTTGGGTCACAATGTCCCCTCGGGGCCAGCCGCAAACTGGGTTAACAGCAGGTTGGCAGCGGTCCGCACCCGCACCAGAAAACCACCCGCCGCCACGTTCCGGTCCGCCACCAGAGGCAGGCGCAATTCCGGCAGGTCATCGGGTTTGACCACAAGTTCACCCAACACCTGACCCTTTTGAATCGGCGCGTTGACGGGGCCGGTATAAACCACCTCGGCCGTGATACTGTCGCCGGCCAGAACCGGCAGCAGCACGGTGATATCCTCGACCGGCACCAGCCCTATCGACGGTTCTGCCCCCATCCAGACCCGGGCATGAGCGACCGGCGTGCCGGCTTTGGCGATGGTTTTTTCGCCAAATTGGCGAAACGACCATTTAACAATGGCCTCGGCCTCCTCTGCGCGTTTTGTGTTGCTGTCGAGTCCCGAAAGCACGAAAATCACCCGCCGGTCGTCCTGTCGGGCCGAACCGACAAGACCATACCCGGCCTCAGTGGTGTGGCCGGTTTTCAGACCATCCGCGCCGATACCCAGCTTCAGCAGAGGATTGCGATTGTGGGTATTGCTGGGCGCGCGCCCGTCAAAGGCAAATTCGGTTTCGGCAAACAGCGGGTAGAATTCCGGAAAATCCAGGATCAGCCGGTTGGCCAGGATCGCCAGGTCATGCACCGACATCCGGTGGCCGACAGCAGGCCAGCCATTGGAATTGGCGAAACTGGAATTGGTCATGCCCAGCAATTCAGCACGTTCGGTCATGAAACGGGCAAAGCCGGCCTCGGTTCCGTCCGGGCTGAGCGCCTCGGCGATCACCACACAGGCGTCATTGCCGCTAAGCACGATGATGCCGCGCAAAAGATCTTCGACCTTCACCCGGTCCTGGGTGTTGAGGAACATGGTCGAACCCTTATAGCTCATCGCGTGCTGTGACACCGGCAGGCGTTCGTCCAGCTTGAGCCGCCCGTCGCGCACCGCCTCGAAGGCGACATAAAGCGTCATCAGCTTGGACATGGAGGCCGGCGGCACCGGTTCGTCCGCGTTCTTGGCCAGCAGAACGGTGCCGGTACTTTGGTCCAGCACATAGGCCGCCCGGGCAGTTGTTTCAAACGCAGCCGCCGACAGGGTCGACACGATCAGGGCAAAGCTGGCGGCGGCAAAGCGAAGGGTTGAAAACACAGCGGGCTCCCTTGCGAACTTAATTGGTGACGAAATAGGCATCCGAGAACCCGGTCGCCTTGACCTGCTTCAACAGGGCATTACCCTCGGATTTGCTCTGGGCCGGGCCGACCACAACACGCCAGAACGGTTTGCCGTTGGACGATTGTTCAAACACGGTCGGCACCATGCCGGCGCTGCGCATCTGATTGGCGGTCTGTTCGGCATTGGCTTTGACGCTGAAAATACCGATCTGGATATACGGTTTGGCCAGCGACGAAGATCTGGGTTTCGGGGTGGGTTTCGGGGCGGTTGCCGCCGCTGTAGTGGCGGTGCCTGCCTCCACTGCCGTCGGGGTAGTTTCGGCCGCGTCAATAGCCGCTGCCGCACCGGCGATCGGATCAAGTGCGGTTTCGGTAATCTCGCCTTCGGTATCTTCGACAACGGTCGGGATCGGTTCTTCGTCCGGCACTGATTCGCGCACCAACGCGGTGACATTCAGCTCAACCGGTGCCCCTGCCAGCATTCCCAATGCGGCGGCCGCATCGGAAGAGGCCTGAATGCGCGGTCCGGGAATTTCACGTTCGCGCCGGAACAAGGCCCCGATCACGAACTTTCCATTGGCGGAATTGCGAATGATGACACGCTGTGGATCGCTCACTTCAGGATGGGCCACCCAGACGCCACCCAGTGACGGGCGCCCGTCCCAAAGACCTGCCTCGGTTACCTGGAATACCTCAGGTGCCTCGACATCGCGTTCCACCAGCTTTGTGCTTTGCCCCGGTTCGCTGCCGATTTCAGCCGCTTTGTCCTTGGGTTGCAGGAAGGCCATATTCGGGCCTTCCTCACATCCTGAAACCACGCCGAGGGCAACCACCATCGCCATTGCACGCATTGGTTTTCCGCTCTGCACTTTGTGTCGCGCCATGTCTTTGTTCCTTGCCTGTTCGGAGCCCCTTGCCGGAGCCGTGATAGCCCCATCGCCGGGTTTGCCGGTCGTGCATTTTGGGTATTATCCGCGCCCTTAAGCCACACCATAACGCGTGGGCGATTGCTTTTAAAGTGTGCTGAGACCGGTTCGGCAAGAAACCCCGTTGCGCCTGATTGAAAATGCTATTCTTTGGAAGTCTTGTTTTTGCTTGTCAGCGGGGGGGCGCACGCCTAAACCGAGGTTTCAGCGGGGAGGTGGCAGAGTGGTCGAATGCGGCGGTCTTGAAAACCGTTGAACGTGAGAGCGTTCCCGGGGTTCGAATCCCCGTCTCCCCGCCACC
>JGI24025J20009_10000260_pt1 | contig 41215 bp, 38 predicted proteins | sample Cruoilmetagenom3_FD_20009 | JGI IMG/M metagenome (IMG submission 20009) | reverse complement strand
GAAGCCCCGGTGAACGGCGGCCGTAACTATAACGGTCCTAAGGTAGCGAAATTCCTTGTCGGGTAAGTTCCGACCCGCACGAATGGCGTAACGAGTGGGGCGCTGTCTCAACGAGGGACCCGGCGAAATTGAAGTAACGGTAAAGATGCCGTTTACCCGCAGCAGGACAAAAAGACCCCGTGGAGCTTTACTGTAGCTTGGTATTGAGTTAGGGCTTAGCTTGTGTAGGATAGGTGGGAGACTATGAAGCTGGGGCGCTAGCCTCGGTGGAGTCGTCCTTGAAATACCACCCTTGTTACGTCTTGCCTCTAACCCGCGACCGTTATCCGGCGTGGGGACAGTGCCAGGTGGGCAGTTTGACTGGGGCGGTCGCCTCCTAAAAGGTACCGGAGGCGCCCAAAGGTTCCCTCAGGCTGAATGGAAACCAGCCGTAGAGTGCAAAGGCACAAGGGAGCTTGACTGCGAGACCTACAAGTCGAGCAGAGACGAAAGTCGGGCTTAGTGATCCCACGGTTCCGAGTGGAAGGGCCGTGGCTTAACGGATAAAAGCTACCCCGGGGATAACAGGCTAGTTGGGCCCAAGAGTTCACATCGACGGCCCAGCTCGGCACCTCGATGTCGGCTCATCGCATCCTGGGGGTGGAGTAGCTCCCAAGGGTTGGGCTGTTCGCCCATTAAAGCGATACGTGAGCTGGGTTCAGACCGTCGTGAGACAGGTCGGTCTCTATCCGCTGTGGGCGTAGGGGATTTGAGGGGAGCTGTCCTCAGTACGAGAGGACCAGGATGGACAGACCGCTGGTGTGCCAGTTGTCCCGCCAGGGGCATCGCTGGGTAGCCATGTCTGGCAAGGATAACCGCTGAAAGCATCTAAGTGGGAAGCCTGCCCCAAGACAAGATCCCCCACCGAATTAATCGGGTAAGCGCACCGGGAGACTACCGGTTGGATAGGCGGCAAGTGTACGCACAGCAATGTGCTCAGCTAAGCCGTACTAATCGCGCGAGGGCTTAATTCGTATGCGCGAGCAAGGGTTTCGAAGGCCGCATTCTGTTCAGTTTCTAGGGTGCTAGCGTGAATTAATAGGGCAATAGCTCTGTTGGTGACTCTAGCGGAGGAGACACACCCTGTTCCATCCCGAACCAGGAAGTTAAGCCCTCCAGCGCCGATGGTAGTTGGGGCGCAGGCCCCTGCGAGAGTAGGTCGTTGCCAGCAGAGCTTGTTTTCTGTGAGAAAGGCCCCTGATCACAGTGATCAGGGGCTTTTTGTTGTGGGGTCAGATCTGTGGTGTGGCAGTCGTCCCACACCGTCTACGGCATACGCTGGCTACCCGGCTCATCAATCAGGGCATGTCACTTGAGGCATTGCGCAAACTGCTGGGACAGCCGAGAATTGTTTTCGCTACCGCTGACCAGCCATTATGTCAAAGACCGACTCAGTGTAACTGGGTAGCGCAGCGCAGTGTGGTTTCGCGCCACTCCGCCCGCTCCGTGGCGCACTACGAGCCTCTCACGCCGTGTGCTGCGCCGCTGCTTCCTGCCAGAGCTGTCGCCGGTCGGCGTAGAAGGCCAGTCCCGCAGCCGTCAGCCCTGCACCGATGTACGCCGTCCCCAGGATGCCCACCGCCGTGCCCCAGATTGTGCTAGCGACTCTGTCCCAGATGAAAGTGAAGCCAGCCCCGATGACATAGCTCAGCAGGATTAATCCCATGGTGGGCCAAAGGTTGCGCCACACGATGTTCAGGCTGCGCCAGATGGCCTGCAGCACGCCCACTTCGTCGAGGACGATGGCGTCGGTCACGAAGTGCAGGATAAACCCGACCCAGAGGACAATCGAGCCAGCGACAAGGCTGAGCAGGCTCACGCTGCTGAACGCAAAGGTTGGGCTGATGAGACTCAGCACACCGCCAAGCAGGGAAGCGAGCACGATGAAGAACAGCACACCACCCAGCAGCAGCAATGCCAGCACGATCAGCCGCAGCCAGGTCAATCCCAGGCGGTGCAGGAAGCTGCGCCCCGCAGTTGCTTCGTAGGTTTGATCGACTTTCTCGGGCTGTAACCGCCGCAGTTGGCCGGCGATGAGCGTCAGATAGAGCCCGCCCAGAAGCGTGCCCGTCAGGCCGATCAACAGCCCCGATCCCAGCGCTGCGGCGAAACTGCCAACCTTCATGGCAGCGGGGGGATGGCCTGCCGAAACTTGTGTCACCTGATTGGCGATGAAGCTGGGGAGATTCACCACGCCGCGAGCCAGCAAGCTCAGCGGGTTCCAATGCTCTCCTATCTGTTCCAGCATCTCCCGAGAGAGTGCCGCCATCTGTTGCATGTCCTCCGGCATGGCTGTCGGCATCTGCATCAGGGGCAGGAAGCTGTCGACGAGCGGTTGTATGGAAATGCGCGGGCCAAACCACAGCACCAAGTCCAGCAGCACCGGCAGCAGAAGGAGCCACGGCCGCCTGACCACCATGCGGAAGCCGAGGGATAACGAATCGATAACGCCAAGTTTAGTTTGAGTTTGCTCGTCCATGGCTACATTATACCACAGGTCTCCGCTGTTGAAAAACGGTTCTTCGGACTTTGACGTTAGGGGGCGTCTGCGGTACAATGAAGTCAAGAAATCCCAATGCCCAATGAGCAAATGCCAAATGTCGTTTTCTGGTTGGTCATTGCTCATTGCCGAATTGTTCAATTCCTGTCCTCTGGAGGTTGCGTGTGCCAATCATTACTCTGACGACCGATTTCGGCCAGGCGGATGGCTACGTGGGCACCATGAAGGGAGTGATCCTGGGCATCGCTCCGGAAGCGCGCATCGTGGACATCTCCCATGATATCGAGCCGCAGAACGTGCGCCAGGCCGCCTACGTGCTGTCCACGGCCGCCCCTTACTTCCCTCTGGGGACCATCCACGTGGTCGTTGTGGACCCCGGAGTGGGCAGCGTTCGCCGCCCCATCGCCGTGCGTGCAGAAGAAACCTACTTCGTCGGCCCGGACAACGGCGTCTTCAGCTACGCCCTGGCCGGGAGGTATCAGGTATCAGGTATCAGTGATCAGGGGGTGGGAGAACAACCTGGAACTCGAAACCCGAAACCCGAAACCCGCCGCCCTCGGCGCGCCACGGTCATCCACCTGGACCAACCACAGTATTGGTTGCCGACCGTCAGTCAGACCTTTCACGGCCGCGATATCTTTTCGCCTGTGGGCGCTCACCTGGCAGCAGGCGTGCCTTTCGATGCGCTGGGGACGTCCATTACCGACCCTGTGACCTTCTCGCTGCCGCAGCCCGAGCGTCTGCCCAACGGTTCCATCCGCGGCCGAGTGCTGCACGCCGACCGCTTCGGCAATCTCATCACCGACATCCCCGTGAACTGGCTGGCTGCTGGCGATGCATGGCTCTTCGAGATCGCCGGGTGTCGCATTGAGGGGCTCAGTGTGACCTACGCTATGGCCGAGCGGGGTGCGCTCGTCGCCCTGTCGGGCAGCGAAGGCTTGCTGGAGATCGCCGTGCGGGAGGGGAGCGCGGCGGAGGCGCTGGGCGTGGGCGCAGGTGCGCTGGCCTTGGCGATACCGGTAAGCGAGCAGGGGACAGGGGAAAACAAGAGAAAGGAAACCTGATGAACAGATTCATCATCGAAGGTGGCCAGCGGCTCGGAGGCAGCGTGATCCCCAGCGGCAACAAAAACGCTGCGCTGCCCATCCTGGCGGCCAGCCTGCTCACCGATCAGCCGATAACACTGCACAACGTGCCTCGCATTGGCGATGTGGACACCATGCTGCGTTTGCTGGTCGATTTGGGTGTAGAGGTTGGCGGATGGGACGGGAACACGCTGACCCTACACGCCCGGCGGGTGCGCAAGGCGGCGCTTGATGCCGCGCTGTGCAAGCACATTCGGGCGTCCATCCTGCTGGCCGGGCCGGTGCTGGCACGTTGTGGCGAATTGCAACTGCCGCTGCCGGGGGGCGACGTCATCGGCCGCCGGCGCGTGGACACGCACTTGCTGGCGCTGGAAGCTTTGGGAGCGGAGGTTACGTTCGGCCGCGGCTTCGAGATGCGCGCTGGCCGGCTGCGAGGGGCCGATATCCTGCTGGACGAAGCGAGCGTCACCGCCACCGAGAACGGCATCATGGCTGCCGTGCTGGCGAAAGGCACCACGGTCATCCGCAACGCAGCCAGTGAACCGCACGTGCAGGACCTCTGCCATTTCCTGGGCCGGGGGGGGGCGCGTATTGAGGGTATCGGTTCTAACACGCTGACCATCGTGGGCGTGGACCGCTTGAGCGGTGGTGAGTTCTCCATTTGCCCCGATCACACCGAGATCGGCAGCTTCATTGGCCTGGGGGCAGTGACGGCGGGCGAGCTCCGCATCCGTGGCGTGCAGCCGGACCAGTTGCGCATGATCCTTCTCGTTTTCCGCGACCGCCTGGGCGTGAAGATGCGCTTCGACGATGGCGACCTGGTGATTGAGGACGGTCAGGAGTTGTGCATCCAGCCGGATGTGGGCGGCGCAGTGGCCAAGATCGACGACGCTCCCTGGCCCGCGTTTCCCGCAGATCTGATGAGCATCGCTCTGGTGGTGGCCACACAGGCGCGGGGCACTGTCCTCATCCACGAGAAGATGTTCGAGAGCCGCCTCTACTTCGTGGATAAGCTGATCGGCATGGGGGCGCAGATCATCCTGTGCGACCCGCACCGCTGTGTCGTGGTGGGGCCTTCGCGGCTCACCGGGCAGGAGCTGACCAGCCCCGACATTCGCGCCGGGATGGCGCTCCTGATCGCCACGCTGTGTGCCGATGGGAGGAGCGTCATCGGCAACATCGGCCAGATTGATCGAGGCTACGAGCGGATAGAGGAGAAGTTGCGAGGGTTGGGAGCGCACATTGAGCGGGCGGCGTGACAGGTTCGTAGTAGCGACTTCAGTCGCTTTTCCGGCTTGATCAGCGACTGAGGTCGCTACTGCAAACCCTCANCCTACGCTTGACGNNGCATTAAGGGGCATGACCATGGTGTATCGTGAATTGCCTATTCCGTCCCACTTTGATCCTGACAGAGTTGGAGAAGTCTGGAAGGTTCCGTATCGGCAGCGAGCTGAGGAAGCCGAGCAGTGGGCCAGGCGACATAACATCCGGCCCGCGGCCCATGATAGGTTCAAGGTCTGCCTGGTGGCCGTGGACGTGCAGAATACCTTCTGCATCCCTGGGTTTGAGTTGTTCGTTGGTGGGCGTTCCGGATCGGGGGCGGTAGACGACAACCGAAGGTTGTGCGAGTTCATCTACCGGAACCTGGGCGTGATTACTCAGATGTGCCTGACCATGGACACGCACCAGGTCATGCAGATCTTTCATTCTGCCTTCTGGGTCAACGACGGGGATGAGCATCCGGCACCCTTCACGCTCATTTCACAGGAGGATGTGGAGTCAGGGCTCTGGAGGTTCAATCCCCTGCTTGCTCGCAGCCTCGGTGTTGGCGAAGAGTACGCGCAGCGCCATCTTATCCACTACACGGGGGCATTGAGAAAGGGCGGCAAATACGATCTGACCATCTGGCCCTATCATGCGATGCTGGGAAGCATCGGCCATGCGCTTGTCCCGGCTGTGGAGGAGGCCATCTTCTACCACAGCATCGCCCGAGCCAGCCAGCCCGACTTCCAGGTCAAGGGAAACAACCCGCTGACGGAGCATTATTCGATCCTTGGCCCTGAGGTCTTGGAGGGTCCGGACGGAGAGCCTATCGCCCACAAGAACGTCAGTCTCGCCGAGAAGCTTCTGCAGTTCGACGCCGTCGTCATTGCCGGGCAGGCCAAGAGCCATTGCGTGGCCTGGACTATTGACGACGTGCTACAAGACATCACCGTTCGAGATGAGCGGCTGGCCGAGAGGGTGTATCTCCTGGAGGATTGCACCTCACCGGTCGTCGTGCCAGGGGCCATGGACTACACGGAGGAAGCGGATGCTGCATTCCGCAGATTCGCTGGCGCGGGAATGCACGTTGTGCGCTCCGCCGACCCCCTTGCGAGTTGGCCTGGGATGAGCCATCAGGAGGAGAAGCCTGATGAACCAGCAAAGTGACCAGTGGATCCACTTCGCCCTCTCCGAAGACCGGGCCGATGTCTACTTCGCCCGCACCCAGACCATCCTGCAACAGGAAGGACTGAACCCTGTGGTGACGATGGAGATCTTCGCCAACAGTGATGGCCTCCTGTGCGGCATGAAGGAGGTGCTGGCGCTGCTGCGGAAGGTACTGCCTGCGGATCGCTCCGAGGTGTGGGCGCTAGGGGAAGGCGAGGCGATGCAGGCCAAAGAGGTGGTGTTGCGCATCACCGGCCCCTACCAGAGTTTCTGCCTCTACGAGACGGCCATCCTGGGTATCCTGACGCACGAGAGCGGTTGGGCAACGGCCGCCCGGGCCTGCGTGCGGGCTGCTGGCGACACGCCCGTGATCAGTTTCGGTGCCCGCCATGTGCACCCGGCCGTGACGCCCTACATGGAGTACGCGGCGATCGTGGGGGGATGCGTCGGCTGCTCCACGCCCGCCGGCGCGGAGCTGGCGGGGATCGAGCCCTCAGGCACCATCCCCCATGCGCTCATCCTTTGCATGGGGGACACTGTGGCGGCTACCCAGGCCTTCGATCGCATCATTGATCCTCACGTGTCCCGTATCGCGTTGGTCGACACCTTCAAAGATGAGGCGGAGGAGAGCCTGCGGGTGGCCAGGGCGATGGGAGATCGGCTGTGGGGCGTGCGCCTGGACACGCCGGCAGAGCGGGGCCGGGTGACGCCAGACCTGGTCATCGAGGTGCGAGCGCGGCTGGATCAGGTGGGCTACGAGCACGTGCGCATCGTGGTCAGCGGAGGCATTGACCCAGCGCGCATCATGATGTTCAGGGAGCGGAATGCGCCGGTGGATGCCTACGGCATCGGCAGCGCCATCTCCGGCGCGCCGCCCATAGACTTCACTGCCGACATCAAGGTGATCGAGGGGCAACCCGTGGCCAAGCGGGGACGGATTCCCGGCATCACCCCCAACCCACGGTTGAAAAGGCAACGAGTGAACAAGTAAACAATAAACGGGGTTGCTTTGCTCTCCTCGCCTACTTGTTGCCTCGTTACCTCATTGCCTCATTGCCTCGCCTCATTGCCTCGTTCACTGTCCTCCTTCGCCACCGCGCGGGCTGAGGACGCGGATGATGCGGTCGAGCAGCTCGTAGACGAACGTCTGGCGGATGCCGGCGATGGCCGCAACCAGCCAGGGGAAATACTTGGCCGCTCTGCTGGCGTCTGGCGAGGAGATGTCGGTCTGAAGGGCCAAGAAGCCGGCGGCGATAATCAGGTAGACGATGATGCCCAGAACCATGCCCTGGAAGGGTTGCACCACGTACCAAAGGTTGTGCTGGGGATCGTAGTCTTGCTGATCCGAGATGTGCCACCACATGCTCCAGAGCGCGCAGACTACGCCGCCGATGCCGCCCACCATCATCGTCCCCCAGGCGGGGAAAATGCCCTGCATCGTCGTGACCACCGCGGGTTCCAGCCTGCCCACCCAGTCCCCCAGTACCCCTTCGAAGATGAGTCCGACAAGAAGCAGCAGCGCCCAGACGATTTCGTAGGCGAACAGCCAGGGCCAGTTACGGTTGGAGACCCTGCGGCTGTTCTCCGTGCGGTTGAGGAGCGTCTTGGCGGCCTGCATCCGCAGCTCGGCATCGGCGAAGGCATAGGGACGTTCGAGCAAGATCGTCCGGGCCTGGTGCAGGAGCTTCAGCGCTGTGCCGCTGTGCTCCTGGTGGGGGGCCAGCCGCGTGGAGGTGCGGTCATACAGCATGTCAATCTCCCCCATCAACTCATCCCGTCGATGCAAGGTAAGTTGGGCCAGGATGCGCTCCTGTTCGTCCTGCGCGTACTCCCGTGGCGTGATCTCGATTTCGGGCGTGACCCTCTCGCCGGGACCGGGTGGGACCAGTGAGGCGAGATCCTCAGACGGCACGTCCATCACGATGCCCCCGATGCGCAATGAGACAGGCCGTCCGGACGCGGCTCCGGCCTCCGGTGGCGGGCCGACGATGCTGGGCTCAGCCACCGCAGGCGGCAGTGGACTGCGGGTTGGTGGCTTGTACTCTGTGGAAGGAGAGGCTTTCGGGTCCGGCACCTCTGGGGCCAGTTCTTCCTCGTCCACCGCCATGGCTGTCTCTTCCGCTGCAGGCTCGGGCGTGGGGACAAAGATATCTTCTCGAGTCCCTGAGTCTCGTCTGGCCCCTGAAGGGCTTCGTCGTATGGGTGCAGGGGGTGCCCCCGGTGCCTCGTCCAACTGCCCGGCCAGCGCCTCGACGCTGAGCATCTCGTCCAGGACCTCTTCTGTCCCTCGGGTGGGGAAGGCGGGAGGGGCAACAACAGAGGTTGCCGGTTCGGCACGCCGCGCCCGCGGAGGGGGTGTAACCCCTGCCTCGCCGAATAGGACGTCTATTCCCCGTCCCATGGGTTCCTTGCCACGACCACTGATGTTAGCCTTGCTGCTTTTGTTTGCCATGTATGATCACCTCCGCCAGATGACGATAGGCCTCCGCGCCTGGGTGCGTGCGAGCGTATTCGAGAATCGGCTGATGAACCGCTGGCGCTTCGGCAAAGCGAATGCTCTTCTTGATCACGACATCGAACACCTTGTCTCCGAAGAAAGTGCGCAACTCTTCCAACATCTCCCGTGTGTGAATCGTACGCTGGTCGTACATCGTGCCCAGAATGCCCAGCACACGCAGTCCTGGGTTCAACCGCTTCTTGACTCTGGAAACAATCTGCATCAGCGTGCCCATGGCCCGCATGGCCAGGAACTCACAGGTGATGGGGATGAGCACCTCATCTGCCGCTGTGAACGCGTTGACTGTCAGCAGTCCCAGGCTAGGGCCACAGTCGAGGAGAACGAAGTCATACCGATGGCGTATGCTCTCCAGCGCGTCTTTCAGAACATACTCCCGTCTAATTGCTGAGACCAGTTCCACTTCTGCTGCTGCCAGGTCGATGTTGGCCGGCACCATGTGAAGGAAAGGTCGTACCGAACGGATGGTGATTGCCAAAGGGATGTCGGGACGGGTGAGCACACTGTAGATGGTATGCTCCAGCATGTCCGGCTGCAGTCCAAAGCTATTGGAGAGCGCCGCCTGGGGATCCAGGTCAATGAGCAGCGTCCGTTGCTGGTGCTCCGCCAAGGCCGCGCCCAGGTTCATGACGGTAGTGGTTTTACCGACGCCTCCCTTCTGGTTGGCGACGGCGATGACTCGGCCCATGCTTGCTCTCGCTGACTGGCGTGTGGCTGTGGCAGCGCAAACGCTGGCCTGGAATGATCCCCATCAATGAAGAAGGGACCTATGGTACCGTGCGGTNTCTGCCGCCATGATATTATACCATAACTCGCGCAAAGGTGAAAATNGCCATTCCTGCTGACGCGTTCGGGTGGTGGACTNCGAGCAGCGGGTGCTACCCTCTGTTCGATGCCCGCGCGCGGTCTCTGCGCATAGCTTCGCACCATGTTGACAAGAGAGGTGAATCGTGGTATATTCTGGTCGCGGTGGACTCCTCGTGAGGATTGCCTCCGGGACGTCTGATCATCACACATCACAGTAGGAGGCTGAAGATGAAGATCGATCGTTTCGAATTCCCCGACGACCTGTACTACGACAAGGAGCATAGCTGGGCCCGGGCTGAAGGGAACACCGTTGCCCAGGGTATGAGTGACTTCGGTCAGGCGATCGCCCAGGAGATTGTCTATGCCGAAGCGCCCCGTGTGGGACGGAAAGTGGAACAGGGCCAGACGTTCATGTCCATGGAGTCTGGCAAGTGGGTTGGGCGCGTCAAGGCCATTGTTAGTGGAACCGTCCAGGAGGCCAACGAAGAACTGGAATGGGAACCCACCCTGCTCAACGAATCCCCCTACGAGGATGGCTGGTTGGTTAAGATCGAGGTGTCCGATCCTGCCGAGCTGGAGAATCTCATGAAAGCCGATTCTGCAGAGCTTGAGGCTTTCATCAAGGGGGAGATGGAGAAGTACGCAGACGTGCTGGCGGGGTAAGGCAGAGCGCCCTGCTGTTGTGGGTCTATCGGGCAACCCGGGAATCTCCTCGCGGAATACTGGTGACCGACAAGGGTCACGGACAGTGTGAATTCAGATGAACGTGGACAAGACATCACATGACGTCTTGTCCATATTTGTTCCAGTCTGCTTCGGAGTTGACAGCCTGTGGCTGCCTCATGAGACCTGAGCCCTGTAACCTTCAGGCCTGTAACCGGAGAAAGCGAGCGTGCTATGAGTGCCGAAACTATCTTCTGGATCGCCCATCTACCCATGATGGGACTCTTCCTGCTGGGCATGGGACTCGTCTTTGCCAACTGGCTGAAAGGGAGCGTGAACGGCCAGGCGGGTGCCAGCAACAAGCAGAAGATTGGAGCTATCATCAAGATCGTCCTGGTGACCCTCTTCAGTCGCAAGCTTTTGTTGCTTATCAAGTCATTCGTGATCGAAGCCTGGTTCAACCGGCGGCTGTACCGCAATGACTGGCGGCGCTGGATCAGCCACTTCGCCTTGCTGAGCGGCTTTATGCTGCTTATGGTTCTTTCAGGCATCTCCGCGGTGGCCGACAAGCTGCTCATTCACATCTTCCACCTGGAGCACATCCCCTGGATCGCCATGTGGGCCAATCCTGATCATCCCATCACAGCGGTGCTGAATGAGATCGGCTCAGTGATGATGACTGGCGGTTTGCTGTATTTTCTTTTCCGTCGTTATCTCTCCAGGGTCCCCCAGTTGCGCACCGGCCCGCTGGACACATGGATGGTCGTTGGCCTGAGCCTGATCCTGCTCACAGGCTGGATCACCGAAATCATCCACATCAACTCCAGCCACGCCGAAGCGACCGCCTATTTCGCTTTCATTGGCTACCCGCTGGCGCAGTTGTTCAAGGGACTTCCCCTGCCCTGGGATGCTCTCTTCGACGTGCTGTACGTCGGCCATGGCCTCCTTACCTCTCTGGTCATCGTCTATGTCCCTTTCAGCAAGTTCATGCACGTCATTGCCGGGGCGCTGGTGACCATGATCAATCAGATGAACGAGGATGTCGCCCGACTGGGGTGGGAGAAAGGAGAGGCCCATGGCCGCGCTTGATCTTAGCCGTTTCACTTTCAAGCAACTGATGGAGATAGATAGTTGCACCCGCTGCGGCGAGTGCATCACCTGGTGCCCGACCTTTGCCGAAAAGCAGGACCAGGACGCTATTGCCCCGCTGCACAAAATCGAGGTCCTGCAGAAGGCCATCCGCCAGCAATACGGGCTGCGGGCACGGATCTTCGGCGCTCCCCCCTTGGACGAGGCAGTTCTCACCGCCCATGCCAGCGGCACATACGATTGCACGCTCTGTGGGCGCTGTGGCCTGGTTTGCCCCGTGCACATTGACACCCGCTCCCTGTGGATCGCCATGCGCGAGCAGTTGGTGGACATGGAACGCCATCCCGAGGCCATGAGCACATTGCGGGATACTGTCTCCAGCTCCTACAATATCTCCGGCGACGCCAACACGGAGCGGTTGATCTGGAGCGAGAACTTGCCCACCATTCCCGAGGGAGTGAAGGGCAAGGAACATGCCGAGGTAGTCTACTTCGTCGGCTGTGTGTCTTCCTTCTATCCTCAGAGCTACAGCATCCCCCAGGGCTTCGCGGAGATCCTGGACAATGCCGAGGTGGACTTCCTCACCCTGGGCGGAGCGGAGCAGTGCTGCGGCTTCCCCTTGATCATCGCCGGCATGGGCGATAGCGCGAGGGAGTTGGTGCGGCACAACGTGGACGCCGTGCGCAGGACGGGCGCCAAGGCGCTGGTGGCCACGTGTCCTTCCTGCTACCACACCTGGCACGCCGATTACTCCCGCATCATCGGTGAGCCGCTGGGGTTCGAGGTGCTGCATAGCACGGAATTGCTCCGCGACCTGATCGCCGAAGGCCGCATCAAGCTGGGCAGCTTCGGCCGACGCGTCACCTATCACGACCCTTGCGACCTGGGCCGCACCAGCGGCATCTACGACGCACCGCGAGAGGTCATCCTCTCCATTCCCGACATCGAGTTTATTGAGATGAAGGACACTCGGGAATACTCGCTCTGTTGCGGTGGCGGCGGTGATGTGGAGATGTCCGATAAGGACCTTTCGGCCAGCGTGGCTCGTAGTCGGCTGGAGCAGGCGCAGGCCACGGAAGCCAAGGTCATCCTCTCTGCCTGCCAGCAGTGCACGCGCACTCTGGCCGGAGCCGCTCGACGCGAGAAGGTGCGCATACGGGTCATGGACGTTGTGGAGCTGGTGGCGCGGGTGATGGAGAGGTGATGGAGAGGTGATGGAACCAGTAAACGGTGATCGGGTATCGGGGATCAGCCCCCTGGTCGCTGTTCGCCGTTCACTGATCACCTACCTGGAGGTGACCAAGCCAGCGTCTGTGGCTTTGCTGGTCTTCACCGCCGTGGGCACGATGATCGTGGCTGCCAAAGGCCATGGACTAGCCTACATACCAAACCAAACGGGGAGGAACTCTTGATGAGACTCTACCGCCTCGGCTCCGTATCCTGGCAAGATTCACAACTTCTGTACCATGCCCTGCCTCGCCTGGGCCGCGAGGGGGTGATACTCTGCTGCCCCGCGACCACCTACGTTTGCATCGGCTATTTTCAGGACGTGGGGCAGGAGGTGGACGTGGAATTCTGCCGCCAACAAGGTATCCCCGTCTTCCGGCGCGAGGTCGGTGGCGGCGCAACCTACCTGGATGGTGAGCAGCTCTTCTTCCAGTTGATTATCCATCGTGATAACCCGCTCGTCCCTGCCGGCAAGTTGGCTTTCTACCGCAAGTTCCTGCAGGCTCCTATCGAGTCTTACCGCGCTCTGGGCATCCCTGCTGAATACCGGCCCGTCAACGACATCGTCGCCAATCAGCGCAAGGTCTCGGGTTGCGGCGCGGCGCAGATCGGCGATTACTACGTGCTGGTCGGCAATCTGATCGTGGACTTCAACTACGAAATGATGGCCCGCGTGCTCAAAGTGCCCGACGAGAAGTTCCGCGACAAGGTCTACAAGACGATCTACGAGAACCTCTCCACCATCAAGCGGGAGATCGAGCCCGTCCCGCCGATAGAGGAGTTATGGTCGCTGATGGCCGAGAAGTTCGTGGAGATGCTGGGGCCGATGGAAGTGCAGACGACGGTGGACGAGGAGTGGCGCGCCAAGACGGACGAACTGGCAACACAGTTCCTCACCGATGAGTGGCTCTATCAGAAAAGGCGGCCAGGTGCTGGGCGCGAGGTCACCATCCGCGCGGGCGTGCAGGTCAAGCGGAAGATGCACAAAGCGCCCGGCGGTCTCATCCGCGCCACGACCGAGGTGCAGGATGGCGTTTTCGCCGCCGTCTCCCTATCAGGTGACTTCTTCTTCTACCCGGAGGAGAAACTGGCCGCACTGGAAGCGGCGCTGGTGGGAGTGCCTGAGACAGAAGCGGAGGCGGCCATCGCTCGCTTCTACAAGGAGCACGGTATCGAATCCCCCGGTGTCACCCCTGCCGACTTCGGTCGTGTCTTGGCCTGAGTGCCGTCGCGCTAGACACCATAGTTTGTCAATCATCTGGAGTGCATCGTCTCTGACGATGCAGCAAAGTCGGAGACTTTGCACTCCCTTGCCGCAGTCTGCTGCCGGAAGACCACCGAACGGGACGCGACAGCTTGCTGTGGACTATATGGTTCTCGATCGTCTATCCATCGCTCCTGACCATCATGTGGCCCTGCAACTGGAGTCTCAGTAGTTCCAAAAAGCTCGCGGTGGACTGCTAAGTCCACCGCCTTTCTGCCGGACTTGGCGGTCCGGCAGGAGCAAATCTGGATCTACTGAGTCTCGCCATCGGCGAGCAGCAATGCATGACTAGCAATCTGCGATTTGTCTTCTATCCCGGCTGTCTGGTGCTGCAGCGCATGCCGCAATATGAGCTGGCCACCAAGCGGCTGCTGGCAGCGCTGGGCATTGGGCTCCAAGACATGCCTCAGGCCTCCTGCTGCGGCGCTCCCGTCGTGGAGTCCTTCTCCGACGAGTGGGTGTATCTGGCAGCCTACAACCTGGCCCTGGCCGAGCGTCTGGGCCTGGATGTTCTCACCGTGTGCGGAAGCTGCACGAACTCCCTCAAGCGGGCGCGCCTGGCGTTGCGGGACCCTGAGGTGCGAGAAGATGTGAACAGGCGGCTTGCCGCGTTGGGACTGAGTGTCGAGGGACGGGCTGAGGTCAAACATCTGCTGCAGGTGCTGATGGAGCATCGAGCCGCGCTGAAGGAGAGCGTGACTGCCCCTTTGCGGCTGAAGGTGGCGTTGACCTACCCCTGCCAGGTATTCCGCCCTGGTGATGTCGCCGCCTTCGACGATCCGCTACAGCCGCAGAGCATGCATGAGTTGGTCGCGCTGACGGGAGCGGAGATTGTGGAGACGGGCGTAGAACACGAGTGCTGCGGTTCCACCCTCTACACGAGCAACCAACCTCTGGCGCTTTCGGCCGGGCGGCGCAAACTGGAAGCTTCTCGGGGTGCAGACGTGCTCGTGGATAGTTGCGGCAACTGCCACTGGCTTCTGGAGCGGATGCAGCGTGCCATCTGGGCTGGGGAACCACACAAGCGACTGCCGGTGCTGTTCATGCCGCAACTGCTGGGCCTGGCGCTGGGCCTTGCTCCCGATGAGTTGGGCGTGAACTCCCGCGTTGTAGCGCTGCTGGGGCGAGACGCACATGATTGAGAACTGCACCCACTGCGGCTTGTGCAGGGAGGTCTGCCCGGCCGAGAAACTTGGCGGGCGAACCATCACTTCCCTGTTGAGCGGCGGTGACGAGTACTCCGCTTGGCTGTGCTGTTGCTGCCAACTTTGTCAGGAGGTCTGCCCGGAGGGCGTGGATATCCACCAGGTGATGATGTGCGAGAGGCGCCGGGAGCCGGCCCCGGATCCGCACCGTCGAAGCTTTGAGAACGTGTTGCGCTACGGCTACGCCTTCCCCATCACGGAGGACATCAACGCCATGCGTTCCGCTCATGGTCTAGATCCGGTGGAGCTCATCTCCGCTGAGCAGGTGAGGCTGTTGCTGCACTGCTTGTAGAGTAGTCAGCGGAAGAGCGGAACCAAAAGGGGAGCACTGCTGTTTCCGTTCTTTCCGCTTTTCCGCTGACAAGGTCCCTTTGCCCCGTAGTCTTTGAGGAACCGGATCATGCGCAAACCGCTGCAGGTGTTGGCGGTCATTGGAGGCCTGAGCGCGGCAGTGCTGGGCTTGATCGCCGGCCTGTTTTTGGCGGTGTTGCCCTGGCTGGGGTTGGAAGGTGACACGGGAAGACTGCCGGGCTTCGTTGTGGCCGTGGCCTTTGTCGCTCTGGGGTGTGGATTGGGGCTGCCCCTGGCCGCGACGGCCCTCCAGGCGTTGAGCGGCAAGCCCTCTCGGCCGCTGCGCTGGCCTCGCTTCGGGCTGCTGGCTCTTCTTTTCCTGCTGGCCGTGGCCATAGGCCAGGTCGTTCTCTCCTACGCCCCCGTGCCGTGGCTTTTCTTCCCCTACTTCTACGTCCTCGGCATTGTGCTGCCCGTGGTCGCCGTGTTGAGCCTTGTGGGACGCCGTCTGGCTCGCGGTGGACTGACGACCAACTGGCGGGAGGTGCTGGCGCAGGTGGTGAGCGGTGCTTTCCTGGGTACAGCAGCTGCCTTTGCCTTGGAAATCGGCCTGTTCTTCGTCTTGGGCCTTGTCGCCGTGGTTCTCTTGGCCCTGACGCCTGGTGGCTTCGAGCAGTTGCAGACGTTTTTCGCTGAGCCTCAACTGGCAGAAGGGTTCCCAGATCTCAGCCACTTGCAGCCTCTGCTCCGTTCACCATGGCTGATTGGCCTGGTGTTTTTCGGGATGGCCGTGGTTGCCCCGGCCATCGAGGAAGCGGCGAAAACGCTTGGCGTGCTGCTGATGAGCTACCGGCGGCCGAGCCAGGCGCGGGCCTTCCTCTGGGGAGTGGCAGGAGGTGCTGGCTTTGCCCTGGTCGAGGGGCTGCTGAATGGCGCACTGGTGCTGGCCGAGCAACAGATGTGGGCATTCTCCATCGTCGCCCGGGCGGGGACCGTCGTCATCCATTGCCTGGCGGGTGGACTGGTGGGGTTGGGTTGGCAGGCGTTGTTCAGCGGGCGGCGCCGCTGGCGTGGACTGGGTTGCTACGTCGTGGCTGTAGCGATGCACGGGCTGTGGAACGCGCTGGTAGTAGGTGTGGCCTTCGCCGGGCTGCTGACCTCAGAGGGTGCCGCAGACGACATGATCCAGGGGGTGGGTGCTTTGGGTGTCGCCTTGGTGGGCTTCGTGTTGCTGGCTTTGCTGGTGGCGCAGTTTCTGCTCCTCCTTTACCTCTCTCAGCGACTGGCGAGGACTCTGCCTTCGCCCGTCGTCCCAGAGGGCGCTGGTTCCCCCGACGCAGGCCCATGACCCAGTACATCATCGTCCATGACGTGGGCACGGGCGGCAACAAGGCTGTGCTGAAGGAGAGACAATGCATTACGCCGGTGTAGATGTAGGAGCCATCACGGCCAAGGCGGCCCTCCTCGACGACAACGAGTTGGTGGCTTCGGCGGTCATCGCTGCCGGATACAACCGCGTCGAGGCGGCCCGTGAGGTTCTGGCTCAGGCGTTGCAGCAAGTGGGGCTGGCGCGAGAGGACATTGCCCGCCTGGTGGCCACCGGCTACGGCCGCGTGCAAGTGCCCAACGCCGACCGCACGGTCACCGAAATCACCTGCCACGGGCGAGGATCGCACTGGCTCTGCCCCGATGTGCGTACGGTCATTGACATCGGCGGACAGGACTCCAAGGGAATCGCCGTCAATGGTGTGGGCAAAGTGGTGGACTTCGTGATGAACGACAAGTGCGCCGCTGGCACCGGACGGTTCCTGGAAGTCATGGCGCATGCACTGGAGGAGGACCTGGCCCGCTTNGNCGAGNTGTCGCTGAGCGCTCAGCGCCGCGTGGCTATCAGCAGCACGTGCACTGTCTTTGCCGAATCCGAGGTGGTGACCCACATTGCCGCCGGCGCGCCGAAGGCGGCCATCATCGCCGGCATTCATGAAGCCATCGCTGCTCGCGTCGCTAGCATGGTGAGCCACATCCCTGTGCGGGAGGTGGTGATGCTCACCGGCGGCGTGGCCCGCAACGGAGGCGTGGCGCGGATGCTGGAGGAGAGGCTGGAGCGCACCATCCTCGTGCTGCCTGAAGCACAGATCACGGGAGCGATTGGCGCGGCGCTCTTTGCACGCGATGGGTAGGTTGGGAATTGGACGACGGTATGACTCGTAGCGACGAGATACTCAGCACGTTCCAGGACATCGGTGAGATGTCACTGCGGAACTGGCGGGAGCGCTTTCCCGACTATCGGCCGCTAGGCTTCTTGAGCGGTTACGTGCCGGAGGAACTGTTTCACGCCGCGGGATTCTCCCCCGTGTTCCTTCTTCACGGTCGAGAGGGCTGCGGCCACGCCCAGGCACATCTGCCGGGCTTCACCTGTTGGGTGGTGCGCAGCGCACTCGACCGGGCGCTGTCGGGGGAGCTGTCGGCTTTGGCAGGCGTGGCCTTCGCCCATACCTGCGATGCTGTGCAGGCACTGGCCGATCTCTGGCCGCGAGTGGTGCCCAATCCTCCTGCCCTCTACGTCGCCATGCCGCACCACCTGGCCGCGCCGGCTGCCCGTCCGTACCTGTTGGCCGAGTTGCAGAGGCTGCGGGAGCGGTTGGAGCAGATCACCGACAGAGCGCTCAGCGACGAGGCGCTGCGCGAGAGTATCGCTTTGCACAACCGCACGCGAGCCCTCGTGCGGCAACTGTACGAGGTAGCCGACCGCCTGCCCGCGCCAGCGCTGCACACCGCTCTCCAGGCAGCTTTCCTCATGCCCAAAGAGGTCTACAATCCGCTGATGGCCGACCTCTTGGACACGCTGGAAGCCCACGCAGAGCTGGCCCTTGCCAAGGGCGAAGACCCTAAGGGTTCTCCGAAATTCTTAGGGTCTCAGCACCATCACCGTCCCCGCCTTTTCGTCGTCGGCCCTGAGTTGGCTGACCCAACGCTGTACCAGGTCATCGCCGATGCAGGAGGTCGCGTCGTGGGCGATTTGCTGGACCTGGGGCAGCGCTACTTCGCTCGTGCGGTGGGCGAAACGGGCGGTCCGTTGGAAGCGTTGGCAGAGCACACCCTCGCCATGCTGCCCACGCCGACGAAGTACCATCCGCAGCGGCGGCGGGAAGCGCACCTGCTGGACATGGTGAGCGCAGGCGAGGCCGATGGTGTCATCTTCGCTCGCCAGAAGTTCTGCGACCCCCACGGCTTCGATGTTGTGACGCTGAAGACCGCACTGGACAAAGCCAACGTGCCCCATCTGCTCGTCGAACTTGAGCAGACGCCTCACATCGGTCAGATGCGCACGCGGGTCGAAGCTTTCCTGGAGATGATCGGAGCGTAGCCATGCCCAAGTATCCCCGACTGCAGAGCCTGAAGGCCATCAACCGGGTGATGGAGCGGTACTACGTGAAGCGCAAGCTGATGGCCCGTTTGAAGCCCATGGCCTACGTCACCAGCGGCGCGCCGGTGGAGATCCTGGAGACGATGGGGGTGCTGACCCTGTATCCGGAGAACTACGGGGCGCTGTGCGGCGCGCGCCGCGACGCGGTCAGGCTGTGCGAGGTAGCGGAAGAGGACGGCTACTCCCAGGACCTTTGCTCCTACGCCCGCAGCCACATCGGAGCGGTGAAGCAACCCGACGGCGCACCGCTGAATGGCCTGCCCAAACCCGACCTTTTGCTCTGCTGCAACAACATCTGCGGGACGGTGCTCAAGTGGTACGAAGTGCTGGCCGATCACTACAGCGTGCCGCTCTTCGTTCTCGACGTTCCCTTCCAGCGCGAGCCGCAGTCCGAGCCCCACGCTGTGCAGTACGTCACTGATCAGCTAGAAGCGCTCATCGCCTGGACGGAAGAGGTGACCGGCCGCCGGTGGAAGCCGAAGAAGTTCCGCGAGGTGCTGGCGCTGTCCAACGAGACGGTCAGCCTGTGGGGGGAGATCCGCGATCTGGGCATGCACAAGCCTTCGCCTGTCAACGCGCCCGACCTCTTCGTGGCCATGGCCCCCATCGTCGCGCTGCGAGGCACGCGACAGGCGGTGCAGGTGTACAAGGGGTTCAAGGCCGAGCTGAAGGCGCGAGTGGCCGACGGTGTTGCTGCCGTGCCTGGCGAACGCTACCGCTTGCTGTGGGACAACATCGCCATCTGGTACCGGCTGTATCGCTTCTTCCGGCCCTTCATGGATGCGGGTGCCTGCTTCGTGACCGACAGCTACACCAATGCCTGGTCGGCAGCAGAGCCGGTGGACCTGGACGATCCGCTGACCAGCATGGCCCGTACTCTGTTGGCCGTCTACATCAACCTGGACCTGGAGACGCGCGCTGGCATCGTCGCCGACCTGGCCCAGCGCTTCGCTGTGGATGGCATGGTGATGCACGCTAACTGGAGCTGCAAGCCCTTCTCCTTGACGCAGAGCGATATCCAGGCCGCTGTGCGGGAGCAGATGACGCTGCCCACGTTGATGCTGGAAGCGGACATGTGCGATTCCCGTCGCTACAACAACGGTGCGATCCGGGAGCGTATTGCTGCCTTCTTGGAGATGTTGGGGTAAGGTTTGTCAGCGGAGAAGTGGAAGGAGCGGAACCTCTGCTGGGCCGCATCGCCGTGAACAAGTGATGAGCGGTTTCGTGAGTGGTTTGGTGCAAATGCGGTTGTAGCATTAGCTGCACCGGTGGAGACGGGACACTGCAAGGATACCTGGAGGCACGCATGGGCAAGCTCGATCAGGGTGTCGCTGCCAGCCGCGGCCGCTACCACGTCGTCCCCCGCACGCTATGCTTCATCACCTACGGCGACGATGTACTGCTGCTGCGCGGCGCGCCGGACAAGCGCATCTGGCCCAACCAATACAACGGCGTGGGGGGCCACGTGGAGCGGGACGAGGATGTGCTCACCGCAGCGGTGAGGGAGATGCAGGAGGAGACGGCGTTGGATGTGCGCAACGTCCGGCTGCGAAGCGTGGTCAACGTTGATGCCAGCGATCCGCTGGCTGGCATTCTCCTCTTCGTCTTCACCGCCGAAGCGACAGACTGCGAGTTCTCGCCCTCGCCCGAGGGGACGCTGGAATGGGTGTCCAGGGAGCAGGCGCTGACCCTGGATTTGGTGGAAGACCTGCCACTGATTCTGCCCCGCGTACTGAGCATGGCTGCCGACGAGCCCCCCTTCTTCGCCCAGTATGCCTACGACGAGGACGACGAACTGACGGTGACCTTTGCTTCAGACCACATCCCAGATTGACCCAGATGCTCAGTCTGCACGGCGCTTGCCGCGCTCGGCCCTCGGCCTCGCTGACGAGCCTGGCGACTCAGTGCACCCTGGGGCTTCTGCTGAGGGAACCATGACTGCAAATGAACTTCCGATAGGGCAGATACTGAAAGGCGACTGTACAGAGATCCTCAGTTCCTTGCCGGAGAAATCGGTAGACCTGATCTTTGCTGATCCTCCCTACAACCTTCAACTGGAGCGGCAACTCTGGCGGCCCAATATGACCAAGGTTGACGCTGTCAATGATCACTGGGATCAGTTTGACAGCTTCAAAGCCTACGATCGCTTCAGCACGAATTGGTTGAGAGCCTGTCGGAGAGTGCTGAAGGACGATGGCACCATCTGGGTAATTGGCTCATACCACAACATCTATCGCATCGGCACCATTATGCAGGATCTAGGCTACTGGTTCCTGAATGACGTAATCTGGATCAAGACCAACCCTATGCCCAACTTCCGTGGGGTCCGTTTCACCAATGCTCACGAAACGCTAATCTGGGCCAGCAAGGCAAAGGGCGCCAAGTACACCTTCAACCACCATGCAATGAAACCCTTCAACGATGACAAGCAGATGCGCAGTGACTGGGTATTGCCCATTTGCTCCGGTTCGGAACGCCTGAAAACCAATGGCAAGAAAGCCCATTCTACGCAGAAGCCCGAAGCGTTGCTCTATCGAGTTATCCTTGCATCAAGCAAGCCAGGTGATGTCGTACTTGACCCTTTCTTCGGCAGTGGTACAACTGGTGCTGTCGCCAAGAAGCTGCATCGTCGCTGGATTGGTATTGAGAAAGAGGAGAAATACATCCAACTCGCACAGGCTAGGATCAATGGGGTCATTCCAGAGCTGTCTGTTGACCAGGTGTTTGACGTTGGAGACAAGAAACGCCTTGCCCCGCGCGTTGCTTTCACGAGCTTGTTGGAAACGGGGTTGATCGCTCCTGGTCAGAGGATCTTCTTCCGCAAGGACCGCTCACAAGTTGCCCATGTCAGGCCTGATGGCAAACTCCTTCTCGATGATGGCTTCGTAGGCTCCATTCACCAAGCTGGAAAGCACTTGATGGGTGGCAGCCCTTGCAACGGCTGGCAACACTGGTACTTTGCTGAGGCTGAGGCTGGGGATGGAGGTCTGCGCCCCATCGATGAGTTGCGCGAACTCTATCGGGAGCGCTACCTTGGAGGCGACAAAGCCCCGATAAGAACCGGCTAGCCTCGACCAGCGGCGAATGATGTGTTCCGTATCTGCCCATTACTCAGCTCTTTGATGCCTTCCCACCTTACCCCTATTCTATCACCCTTCTGTCAATTGAGGATTGCTGAGTCTGCGAGTGGTGGTTTGACACGGGCTGGTTGTCGCATACAATATACATCACGGGGCATATATAGCGTGTCGCATAGGGAGGATCGTTCCATGAAAAGCAAACCACATCGACAGGCAGCGAAGCTGTTCCACATACTGTCGCACCAGGATCGGCTGCACATCCTCGACGAGCTGCGCAGAGACGAGGCGTGCGTATGTCATCTGCAGACCGTGTTGGGGCGGCCTCAGGCCTATGTCTCTCAGCAACTGCGCGTGTTGCGGGACGTGGGTGTAGTGGCAGATCGAAGAGAAGGTACGTTCGTTTACTATCGGCTGGCGGATTCCCGGGTGGAGCGGTTGCTAGATGACATCCTGGGATCGCCGGGGGAACGCGTCTGTGTTGCAGGTTGCCCCTGTCCTCGTTGCCAGGCACAGGCTAGCGTAACGGTTGTGCAACCAGAGGCCAAACCATTCTAAACCGACCAAAATCGGCATTTTTGCAACCGAACCGCCTTGTGGTAACCTTATCCTGACCTCGAAATGACAAAGGAGGATTCACGATGAGGGATATTGAAGCTACACCCCCGGACGCTCCTGCCACCACACTGACCAACCATGCCATGCTGGTGGTTTGGGGCTACTTCCGTCGAGCAATTGGCCTTGTCAAGAACCTGGAGGAGACCCCGATTCCGCAACGCAAACGGGTTCATACGCCCCAGACCAAACTCAGGCTGTGCACTCCTGATCTGTTTCAGCGCCGCGGCAGCGCTGGATGGCTCGGAAGAGGTTGATTCTAGCCTGGGGCAGGTCCTGCTCCACAGCCCGCAGCAGCGTCCAGGAGGTGATGCTCGAGACCGGCCTGTTGTAACCACGTTTCCAGTCGTTCCAGGCTGTTGCCCTCGTCGTGCAGCGCCCCGTCCAGCATGTGCAGGACTACCAGGTCGTACTGCTCCTGCGCGCTGCGACGGCGAACCTGCAGCAGCCGCAACAGGCTCAGACTGTCCTCGCCGCTCGACGCGGCCACAGCAACGCGGTCGCCTTCCTCGATGAGTTGGAAATCTCGGGTCGAACTCAGCGTTTCTTACCGCAGCAGCGTTTGTACTTGCGCCCGCTGCCACAGGGACAAGGGTCATTGCGCCCCACCTTCGGCTGGGAACGGACGTACGTTTGCGGTTGCGCAGGCTGATCGTAGCCGGTTGTTTGCGGCACTGCAGGAACTGACGTTGGCTGCCACGTACGCTCCCGTTGCTCTGCCTCGGCCTGCCATTTGGCCTCTTCGGCTGCCCGATGGTGTAACCTTTCGTAAGTCTCCAGGATGTCCAGGGAGTACGAGGCTGCCAGAGGCGGACGAGCATCAGGCTCAAAGCAGGCCAGATAGGTACTCAGATCCCCTATGATGCTTTCATCCATCAAGCCCTGCTCGTAGAGGGCGATGACTTGGGGCTGGCTGACCGTATCCCGCAGACTGGCTAAGGCGACGGCTGCCCAGGACCAAAGGAAGGCAGGTCGGCGAGCGTCCGGCTCTGTGATGAGCGTGCCATCTTCGGCCAGCGGAAGCAGGTAGGCCCGCAACGCTTCCAGAATGCGCTCCCGTTCGCCGGGATGGTGCAAGGCGACGGTAGCAAGCAACTCCGTGCTGGAGATGCGAGCATACGTGTGGGCACTGGGGTCATCGAGCAACTCTATGGCCATCGGCGTGAGCGCCGGTCCGTAGGCGGGCAGCTCCATGCCGAACCACTCGATCAGGTTCTCCCGTTCTTCATCACGGTAGATCTCGGCGAAGATGGGCAGAGCGGCAGGCTCGCGGAAGGCAATGAGCAGCAGCCCAGCGTGGACTTCCCGGTACCATCGGGGATCATCTGCGTCCCAGCTTTCGTCAACGCCCCCAGCGAGCATGTCTAGCAGGAATGGCGTCAGTTCCTCACGCCGTTCCAGGCAGGTGCGCACCAGGTCCAGATCAGGGGGGCGGCCGGCCTGTTCCAGTTCGGCCAGCAACTGGTCAGCAGATAGTAATCCGTAATCGGTGGTCATGGTCTTGTCCTGTTTTCCTAAGGTGCAAAGCCCGTATTACGCCTGCCTCATCACGTCTCACGATCACAGCCGACCCAGATTGAGCGTCCTGAACTCGTCCCAGGCGTAGCTCAGGGGAGTCCACCAGTAGGTTCGGCCAATGCAGCGGAAGTAGGGCGGCTGGAGGGCAAGGATCACATCGCCGATCCTGTAGCGGGGCAGGGTGGGCGTGGAGACGACCAGGCTGCCCATCTCGCCGCGGCGCATTTCATGTAGCATCTTGGTGCCCGACCGCGTCTGCACCTCGAAGAAGAAGAGGTCGTAGTTCGGTACCCACGCCCTGCGCTCATCCCGCTGCTGCCCGAACATGCCCTCGGTGGTACCGTAAATCTCGCGGATGGCCACTGGCCCGTAGAGTGCGGTGAGCGCCGGCTGATAACGGGTGTTGATGCCCGGCGCGCTGCCTAGCGTCATGATCTGCGTTTTCCAGAGCTTCTTGGGGTAGACACCGTGCGCCCTCCGCAGGTAGCGCCCGAAGCGCAGGGCGGTCACGACCACGCCTCCCACCAGCGTGACATTTTCCTCCTTGCACTTCTCGTAGGCCAACTCGAAGCGAGCGTCCCAGGCGCTCCGGGTCTTGCCTCCATCCAAGGCGTCAATGTCCTGCTGTGCTGGCAGCGAACGGACGGGCGTGTGGGCTGACACATACTTCGTGTAGATGCCCGAACTGTAGCCGTACTCCACATCTCTCTCCCCCATCCGCACGGTCCCCACGACCGAGGGGAAGTTCAGATTCAGGTTGACCCCCTGGAACAGGTCGTAGCGGCCGGTGGTGGCCACATAGTTCATCATCGCCCGCCCGGCGCTGACGCGCATGCGCAGGTCGGTCGGCGTCATGGGAATGAACTTGGACTCACCCTTCGTCGTGCCTCGGGTGATCGCCCAGCCCACCGGTTCTTCGGCCAGGAGCAGACTCACCTCGCCAGCCATCACCCGCTCGATGAGCGGCCTGTACTCCTCGTAGGTGGCGATGGGGAAGGCACGGCGGTAGTCCTCAATGCTGCCGATGTTGGTTGCGCCGTGCTGCTTCCCGTAATCGCTCTGCGAGTAGATCGTTAGGAGACGGTGTAGCACCTCCTGTTGAGCCCCTGCCGGATCCTTCACGGCGTCGTGCCAGGGTTGTAGAAGAGCGTGGAGCATTGCTTGAGGGTCTTGGCTAGCCATCGATCTACCTCCAGGTTGAAGTCATCAGCGTCAAGTCTTGGAAAACGAACCGCCGCTCCTGGCCTGTCCAGGTGCGGGCGCCATTGCATTGTACCACACCTCCTTTGCTCCGCCAAAGGTGGTCTTGCGCTGCACCTGTCTGATCAGAAGCGGTAGTTGTTGGATGAAAGAGACTGTGGTACAATGCGCGCCGTGAGGAGTGCCGAGACGGAAAGATTGTTCTGAGCGACTGGCTGCAAATGGCTGATCAACCGAAGTGGCGACAACTGCTCGACCTGGGCGGGCAACTGATGGCCCAGCCGACCATCCTTGGCCAGCGAGAGCTTATCGTGCAGACAGCCGAGAGGCTGCTGGGCGGCCAGGCTGACCTCTGGCTGGCCGAACCGCCTCACCGTCTGTACGACTTGGCGGGATCGGCCGCGGTTCCCGCCGAACTCCCGTCCGAGGCGATGCGCCGCGCCCTCGAGACCCGCCAGACTGTCCGCACTGGCGAGGTCGGATCGAGCCTTGCATCGGCCCTTGCTGTAGCGCTGGTTGCGCAGGATACCGTGCTGGGCGTGTTGCAGGTGGAACGACCCGACGGCCCGCCCTTCAGCGAAGCAGAGGCGCAGTTCCTCGATGGCCTGGCCACTCAGTCGGCTGCCGCTTTGCACGCGGCGCGCCTGCTGGCGATTGAACGGCGGCAGTGCGAGCAGCTCTTGTTGGTGCGCGAGGTCAGCGCCCAGGTGGCCTCATTGCTCGACCTGGACAGATTGCTCAACGAGGTTGTAGACCTACTTCACCACAGGCTGGGCTATCCCTTCGTACACCTCTTCACCGTTGACTCTGTGTGCCAGCGAATCCTTTGCCGGGCGGGGAGCGGTGCCCGCAGCCAGGCGTCGCAAGAGCAGGGGTTGAGCTACCGATTGGACGATCCCGAGGGCATCATCCCCTGGGTGGCCCGTCACGGCGAAACGGTGCTGGCCAACGACGTGAGCAGCGAGCCTCGCTATCGCCCATCGCCCTTGCCACCGGACGACACGCGGGCTGAATTAGCCGTGCCCCTCGTCTTCGGCACTGAGGTGTTGGGTGTGCTCGACGTGCAAAGCGACCGGCAAGATGCCTTTGGCGACCACGATCGTTTTCTGCTGGAGGCCCTGGCCGACAATGTGGCCATCGCCATCCGCAATGCCAACCTGTATCGCTCGGAGCGATGGCGGCGACAGGTCGCTGAAAGTCTGCGGGAGGTGGCCGGCCTCCTGGCTGCCGGCGTGGATCTCGATCAGATGCTCGACGCTATCTTGACCGAGTTGGAGCGCAACCTCCCCAGCGACGCAGTTGCCATCTGGCTTCTGCGGGATGGGGATCTGTGCCTGGCAGCCGCTCATGGGTTCCCGGAGGAAGTGTGCATCGCCGATTTCTCGTCCGAGACCCCTGCCTGGTTTAGCCAGGCGCTGGAGGCCGACCAGCCTACGGTCCGCACCCCGGAGTCTCCCTACGAACCGCTGGGGGCGGCCCTGGAGTTTCCACCCGACTACTCCGCCATCGCCGCCCCGCTGCGCACCGGAGACCGGCAGCTTGGATTGCTGACCATGGCCCATCGCACGTCTGGACGTTATGGACCCGAGTCCCGGGCGATGACGGACGCCTTTGCCAGCCATGCCGCTGTTGCCATCGAGAACACCCGTCTCTACCAGGCCGCCCAAGAGCAAGCCTATATCTCGACGGTGCTGCTCCAGGTGGCCGAAGCCACCCAGTCGCAGACCACCCTCGACGAGGTGCTGGAGACGGTCGTCCGGTTGGTGCCGATGGTGACCGTCGTGGAACGGTGCGCCTTGCTCTTGTGGAATGAAGCCGTCAAGACCTTTGTGCCAGCGGCGGCCTACGGCCTTAGCCAGGCACAGCAAGCTGCCTTCGATAGTTGGGACACTGGCCTGAGGTATGCACCAGCCTTCGACTTGCTCGATGTCGCCATGGACCCCATCTTCCTCCCTGATGCGGCTGCTGACCTGGGATTGGCGAAGGACATTGCCTCGGCGTGCGGTTTCGAGTCGCCCTGGCTGGTGCCCCTGGTGGCCCATGGCGAGGTGCTGGGAGCGATGCTGGTTGACTACCGGGGCGACGAGCCCGAACTCGGCATGGGTGAACTCAACGATATGTCCTGGGGCATTGTCCGCGGCATCGCCTACCAGGCGGCGGCCGCTGTTTCCAATACCCGGCTGTTGCAGGAGCGGCAGGAGGAGGCGTACGTGTCGGTGGCGCTGCTGCAGGTGGCGCAGGCGGTGGTCAGCCTCGACACACTGGACGACATCCTGGAAGCCATCGTTCGCATCACTTCCATGCTGGTGGGCGTGCAACGATGTGTCATCTTCCTGTGGAACGGCGAACAGTCCGTTTTTCAGCTAGCTCGGGCCTATGGCTTCCCCCGCGGGGGGGATGTGGGGGCGAGCAGCGGCTCACTCCCGCTGACACGGCGTTATGCACCTGGCGATTTCCCGCTCCTCGATATCGTCCGCGATCGTAACAGCCTGGTGACCTACCCCTCGGACGTTTCATTGGATATTTCCAAGGAGTCGGGCGACTTGATCCCTGCTGACTTCGCCGCCGAGTTCGCGCGGCAAGAGCAGGGTGAACCCCCCCCGCTAGTCGCCGTCCCCATGTTGGTGATGGGCGATGTGCTGGGTGTGATGCTGGTGGAGGAGGCCGACAAGTCACATCACCTCCGTGACAGACGGCTGGAGTTGATCACGGGGATCGCACAGCAGGCGGCCTTGGCCGTGCAGAACGACCGGTTGCTGCAAGAGAGAGCACAGCGCGAGCGGCTGGAGCGGGAACTGCAGTTCGCTCACGAACTGCAGGAGGCCTTCATGCCCAGCGGATTGCCTCACCTGCCTGGCTGGGAGCTGGCGGCTACCTGGCAGGCGGCGCGCGAGGTAGGGGGCGATTTCTACGATTTCTTCGAGCTTCCCGACGGGAAGCTGGGATTGGTGATTGCCGACGTGGCCGACAAGGGGATGCCGGCTGCGCTCTTCATGAGCCTCACTCGCACGTTGGTGCGAGCGGCGGCGCTGGAAGCGGCGTCGCCAGCCGGTGTGCTGGCTCGCGTCAATGATTTGCTGGTGCCGGACGCCCAGGAGGGTATGTTCGTCACCGCTTTTTACGCGGTGTTGTCATTGCAAACGGGACAGTTGGCTTATGCCAGTGCCGGGCACAACCCGCCGTTACTGCTGCGCCCCCGCACAGGGGAAGGGGAATGGCTCCGCACCGAGGGGATGGTGCTCGGTGTGCTGGAAGGGATACACTTGGGAGAGCGGATCGTCGCTCTGGAACCGGGCGATGTCCTGGTTTTCTACACTGACGGTGTCACCGAGGCGTTTTCCCCAGGAGGCGACATCTACGGCGAAGGACGTCTGCAGGCAGCTATCGAGGCAGCCGCTGACACTCCAGCCCAGGCGATGCTGGAGGCTATCTGCGCTTCGGTGAGAGATTTCGTCGGGGACAATCCGCCTTCTGATGACCTGACGCTGATGGTCCTCCGCCGGCTTGCTTAGGGCGGGAGGCGGGTAAGGGATTGCCTGCTTCCAACCACCTGTCAACCGATGTGAACCTCCACCTGCTCACCTTCTCCCTCGTCAACTTCTACGATCAGGATCTCTTCCTCGACGTCCGCTTCGGCCAGCGACAGGATCAGCTCGTCAACAGCGGTGTCTTTCAATTGAGGCACCCAGGGACGGGCCAGGCGCAGCGCCCAGGCGGCGGGGCGCAGCGGCAACGGCAGGCTGATGTTGATCCGCTGCTCCTCCTCGCGCACGCGCACGTGCAGCCAGCGGGCGGTGCGCGACCACCAGGTCAGGCCAGCCACCAGCGCGCCGAATATGAGCAGCGGCACTGTGCAGGCCAACCAGCTTGGGTGGCGACGCCCCTGCGCTATCGGAACAGTGAATACCACGGCCAGCGTTGCCAGCAGCAGGCCGCCCGCCAGCACGTAGACCCAGACTCGGTGCCACCAGAGCGGCGATCCCCCGCGCGGGGAGCCGACCCCGTCGTGAAGTGGCTTCTCCGTGAAGGTCGTGGCCTCTGGCCCATCGCCGGGGTCAATCTCACCGTCCAACGCGTTCAGCAGCCTCTCCGCTTCCTCAGGGGAGATGATTCCATCCTGGAGCAGCTGCAGAATCTTGACGTGCACTTCGTCCATTTCGTTCATCCTCTCGCCCTTCTGCTGGCGGAATCATCGCAATACCCTGAGCAACTGCAGAACCACGCCCTGAGTTTGCCAGAAGCGTGATGTGCAGCGCATCGAGGGGTCCTTCGGCATCGATAGCAAGAAGCGATGATGGTGAGGAGCTCTACTCCACGTAGATCTCCACCCGTTCGTTGTCCTCTTCGTCTATGACGTCGATGATCTTGCCCTTGGCACCAGCGTCAATGGCTGCCATGAGCTCTTCGAGATCAATGTCCTCGGGGGCGAAGCGAGCTCCCATCTTTGCGCCTACACTAACCAGGCCCCAGGGCATGTTGATGTTGACTTTGCGCTGGCCTGTTTCCAGGTTGGTGACCTGGATGCGCAGCCGGCGTGGTTGCTTGCCGCTGCCGGCGAGTGGCTCCTCTGACTTCTGGCGGGGACCTTCGCCTTTCAGAGCCGCCAGCAACTGAGCCCCTTGCTCGGCTGTGATCTTTCCCTCTTCGACCATCTTCAGGACGCGCAGTCGTTCTTCTGTCGTGGTCATGTCTCTACCTCCGTACCTGTCTACTCACTCCACATAGATTTCCACCCGCTCGCCATCCTCCGTGTCTTCGACGTCAATGATCTTGCCCTGCACTCCCTGGCGGATGGCTTCGGCAACCTGGGCGAAGTCAAAGCCCTCCATGTCCGGAGCGAAGCGGGCCCCCATCTTCAGCCCCACATCCACCAAGCCTATGGGGATGTTGACATTGACTTTGCTCTTGCCCGACTGGAGGTCGGTGACTCGCACGCGGAACCAGCGCGGCGGCACAGCACCGCTCCGCGGCGGTTCCCGCTTCGGTGTGGACTCCCCAAGGGCCGCCAAGAGCCTGGCCCCCTCTTCAGCAGTGATCACTCCATCCTCGATCATCTGTAGGATGCGTAGACGTTCTTCCGTGGTTGTCATCTCTCAATTCCTTCCTGGCTCAGGTTGTGGTATGCTCAAACTGGTGGATTGGTAAACCGGTAAACCAGTACATTGGGAACGATTCACTGGCCATGACCCAATTTACCAGTGTACCAGTTTACCATTCTACCGAGCTACCAGTTATTCGGACGCGGGAGACGTCACCACCGCCATGCCGATGGCCGCCGCCTCATCCGGCTCCCACAGCATCACCCATCCCAGCCCGCCGGCCAGCACCATGATCAGCCCACAGGCGACGAATACCGTACGCACGCCGACGAGATCGCCCAGCGTGGCGGCCAATGCCATGGAGAGCAAATTGGCCACGCTCTGCACGGTGCCCGAGGCGCTGTTCACGCGGCCCATCAGATCATCGGGCGTGACCGTCTGTACCAGCGTGCTGGCCGCGGCGTTGATGGGTGGCAGCGACAGTCCCACGAAGATAAGGAGCACCAGTACGGCGATGAATGTAGGGGCCAGCCCGATGGCCGCCGCGGCCAAGCCGAGGAGCGCGAGGCTGCCACTCAACAGCCGCGTGAGCCGGAAACGGCTGGTCAGATTGCCCACGGTGATGCTGCCCAGCAACATGCCCAGGCCCTGTAACGAGTCCGCAATGCCCAGCCCTTCGGGGCCAATGTCGAACAAGCGATCCATGAAGGGCACCCAGAGCACATTGATGGCCCCGATGCCCAGCATGACCACAGTCATGACGATCATGATGCCTGTGAGCAAGCGGCTGCTCCGCACGAAGCCCAGCCCCTGGCGCAGCTCGGCCCAGAGGTTGGCGAGGCTGGCGGAGCGTGTGGACTGTACCGTCTGCGGCACGTGCATGGCCCACAGGAAGATCGCCGACAGCAGGAATGACATGGAAACGAGGATGAAGGCGACCTTGGCTCCTGCGTAGGCGATGACGAAACCGGCGGCCGCCGCCCCCATCAGGATGGCCAGCGTCCGCGAGGTCTCCAGCAGTGCGTTGGCACCCAGCAACTCCTCCTCGGCCACCAGCGACGGCGTCACCGCCTGCCTGGCGGGGAAGAAGAAGACGCTAATGGCCGACATCAGGAAGCCGACCAGGTAGAAGATCCACACTTGCTCTCGGCTGCCCACCAGCAGGCAGAAGAGCACCAGCCCACCGCGTAGCACGTCGCTGGCGATCATCACCTTACGGCGGTCGAAGCGATCCACGAGTACTCCCGCCGGCAGGCCCAGGAGAAGTTGGGGCAGCGCCAGAGAGATAGTGGTGAAGCCCATGGCCAGCGTAGAGCTAGTCAACTCGTTGACGGTGATAAGCAGCGCCAGCCAGTAGAAATTGTCGCCCAGGCGAGCGATGATCTGCCCCAGCCAGAGCAGGCGGAAGTCCCTTCGTTTGCGCAGAATTGTCAAGAAGTTGCCTTGTGTCACAACCATCAGCCTCTGATTTTCTTTCTCATCGCCATCAGCGTGCGGCGCAGTCGGAAGCCGTGCGCCAGGAAGACATTGATGGCTGCGCGATGCTCGGCCGGATGTCGGATAGCCGTCGGCCTGCTCGGGTAGGAGGCCAGCAGCGCCAGGGCGTGCCGCACCAGCGGTTCCTCCAGCGGACCACGGGCATCAGGGTGCACCATCAACTGCATTTGATGCTCGCCCCGCCAGCGGGTGGCACGTACCATCAGCGAGGCGGCCAGCCGGCCCTGCGCGCCGCTCTCCTGTTCGACCACCCAGCGGTACGTGCGCCGCCGCCCGATGAGCTGGCTGAACAGTTCGCCCAGCCGTTCCTCGGGATGGAGTCGGAAGGCCTCGGAGCGCAGTGGCTGCCACCACTGCAACAGGCTCGGCGTGGCGGCCTTGGCCAACTCATACTCTTGATACCAATCGTCTGATCGCCAATGACGAAGCGAAGGCGGTGCCGCGGTCGGTGGTGGCGCGGCAGGCGGCTCAGGCAACCGCAGATAGGCCAGCCCACCCAGAGCCTCGAAGCCCAACCCTTCATACAGTCTGCGAGCGGCCTCGTTCTCTGCCTCCACCTGCAGCGTGGCCCAGTCCCCCCCCCGCTGCTGTGCTTCTTCCAGCGCAGCTTCGACGAGCGCCCGAGCGATGCCGTGGCCGCGATAGGCCGGCGCGACGGCCACGTTGGAGATGTACCAGCGCGACCCGTAGCGGATGCCGCTCTGCAGCGTCAGATTGCCCACCACCCGTCCTTCCTCGATCCAGACGTAGCCGTTGAGTAATCGCTGCAGTTGAGGGTCGGCAGCCAGAACGAAGCCCACGAGCGGGCCGAGCCAACTGATCTGCCGCATCTCGCGCAGTGCGGCTCGTCCCTCGGCGTCCAGGCCAGCGCCGAAGGTCTCGGCGATGAGTGCTGTTACCTGGCGCAGGTCTCGGTGGGGCTTGAAGCGGCGAAGGCCCCGGAACGGCTTGCGCCGACCAAGGATGGTCACGGCCATTGTTCGCTCCAGTCAAGGATTACGGACGAGAGATTGGGTATTGGGTAATGGCATTGAAGTCGAGACCATCGCCGCAGGCCGGACAAGCCAACAGCGGGAATAGGTGACGTTTCATGTTTATCGCTGATCACGGGTCACTGCTTCTTCAGCAATTCCACCGCTTCCTCAGCGGTGATGCTGCCCGCAGCCAGGTCGTTCAGGATGGTTTGGCGGCGCTCGAACCGGCGTTGCTTCTCCTCGGCGGGTGTCTCCTCTCGTACCTCGTAACCGAGGGCGCGGATAACCTCTTCCAGGCGGGAGCGCACGGTGGGGTAAGAGACCCCCATCTCTTCGGCGGTCCAGCTCAGCTTGCCCTCACAGCGCAGAAAGAGCTCGGCGAAGCTGAGTTGCTCCTGAGAGAGTTGATGAAAGCGGCCCAGGGCGAAGCGGCCTTCCATCACCGTGTCGCAATGGGGACATTGCAGCAGGGTGACGATCAGTGCGTCTCCACAGACAGGACAGGAACCGGGAACAGGGTACATGCCATCACCTCCGCTCATGATGGGATAATCTTAGCATAGAGTTGAATATTTGTCAAATCGGGATTGACAAGTTTGAAGTCCTGCTTCACAATCTGTACATCAGGGCTGCGGCGTTTGTTGCACTCAGATGCAATACAAAGCCCCTCGCTCCAAACGGAGTGAGGGGCCAAGTTCTGTCTTCGTCTGTGTTCTGTGCTCTGAGGGCTACTCCGCCTCGCGGAATTCGCCCTCGACGATGTCCTCGTCACTGCCTGGCGCACCGTCGGCTTCACCATCGGGTGGTGGCGGCGGAGCTTGCTGCTCGTACATGGCCGCACCGACCTTCTGCAGGCTGTCCGAGAGCTCTTGCGCCCTGCGCCGCACTTCCTCCGCACTGCCGGTGTCCAGGATACTGCGTAGCCCACTGATATGGCTTTCCACATCGTTGCGCACGTCGGCGGGCACCTTGTCCCCTTGCTCGCGCAGGGTTTTCTCCGCCTGGTAGATTATCGTGTCGGCGGCGTTGCGCGCCTCTACCTGTTCCTTGCGCTTGCGATCCTCCGAGGCGTAGCGCTTCGAATCCTTCACCATCTGATCCACCTCGTCCTTGGAAAGGCCGGAACTGGCGGTGATGGTGATGTGCTGCTCGCGGCCTGTCGCCTTGTCCTCCGCCGAGACGTTCAGAATGCCGTCAGCGTCAATGTCGAAGGTCACTTCGATCTGCGGTATACCGCGCGGCGCGGGCGGGACGCCATCGAGGATGAACCGGCCCAGCGTCTTGTTGTCCGCCGCCATGGGCCGCTCGCCTTGCAGAACGTGGATCTCTACCTGGGTCTGCCCGTCGGCAGCGGTGGAGAAGGTCTGGCTCTTCCTCACGGGGATGGTGGTGTTGCGCTCGATGAGCGGTGTCGCCACCCCGCCCAGCGTCTCGATGCTCAGGGTCAGCGGCGTGACGTCCAGCAGCAGGATGTCCTTGACCTCGCCGGCCAGCACGCCTGCCTGGATGGCCGCGCCCACGCCCACCACCTCATCGGGATTGATGCCCTTGTGTGGCTCCTTGCCGAAGTAGTCCCGCACCAGCCGCTGGATGGCCGGCGAGCGGGTCTGCCCGCCCACCAGCACCACCTCATCAATCTGCTGCGGGGTGACCTTTGCGTCTTCCAGTGCCTGCCGAACCGGGCCAGCCGTGCGCTCCACCAGATCGGCTGTGAGTTGCCCTAACTTGGAGCGAGTGATGGTGACCTGCAGATGCTTCGGGCCGGAGGCATCCGCGGTGACGAAGGGCAAGTTGATCTCCGTCTGCATCACCGTGGACAGCTCAACCTTGGCCTTCTCTGCTGCCTCCTTGAGCCGCTGCAGCGCCATGCGATCTTGCCGCAGATCAATGCCCTGATCCTTGCGGAACTCGTCGGCGATGTAGTCGATGAGCCGCTGATCCCAGTCGTCACCGCCCAGGAAGGTGTCGCCGTTGGTGGACTTAACCTCGAAGACCCCTTCGCCGATATCCAGGATGGAGATGTCAAAGGTGCCACCGCCCAGGTCGTAGACTGCGATCTGCTCGTCGACCTTCTTCTCCAGCCCATAGGCCAACGAGGACGCTGTGGGCTCGTTGATGATGCGCAGCACGTTCAAGCCGGCGATTTTGCCCGCGTCCTTGGTGGCTTGCCGCTGCGAGTCGTTGAAGTAGGCGGGGACGGTGATCACTGCCTCCACCACCGGCTCGCCTAGATAGGCCTCGGCGTCCCTCTTGAGCTTCTGCAGGATCATGGCCGAGATTTCCGGCGGCGAATACTCCTTGCCGCCCATGACCACCCAGGCGTCGCCGTTCTGCTTCTCGACGATCTCATAAGGCAGAAGCTCGCGTGCCTTCTGCACCTCCGGGTCGCTGAACTTGCGTCCCATGAGGCGCTTGATGGAGGAGATGGTGTTCTCGGGATTGGTGATGGCCTGGCGCTTGCCCACCTGCCCCACCATCCGCTCTTCGGTCTTGGGATTGACGGCCACCACGGAAGGGCAAAGCCGCCCGCCCTCGGCTGTAGGGATAACGACGGGCTCGCCGCCCTCCATCACAGCCATTACCGAGTTCGTTGTTCCTAAGTCTATACCGATTATCCTTGCCATTTTCTAAACTGCTCCTTGTGTGAAATGAACTAACCAGGATGCCAAACCTTGCATCTTGCGTCTATCTTGCTACTCTCACCATGCTGGGTCGCAGGACGCGCTCACCCATCCTGTACCCCTTTTGCACTTCGGCAATGATCTGCGCTTCCTCAAAGCCCTCTGCATCTTCGTACGTCACCGCCTGGTGCAGCAGCGGGTCAAAGGCCTCACCTTCTGTCTCAATGGCCTCCACCCCCTCCTGCTCCAGCAGCAGTTGCAGCTTGCGCTGGATGAGGGCCAGTCCTTCGACCCATGTTATGCCCCCGAGATTAGGGGGCAACGTCTCAAAAGCTCGCTCGAAATCATCGATGATGGGCAACAGGCGGGTGACCAGAGTGGCGTTAGCCAGCCTGGTGAACTCCGACTGCTCCTTATCAATGCGCTTCTTGTAGTTGGAGAACTGCGCTGCTGTGCGCCGCCACTGGTCGAGATACTCGTCTGCCTGCGCCTTGGCGGCATCCAACTCGGTTTGCAGCACCGTCAGCGGATCATCCACTGCCCCTGCTTCTTCTATTGCTTCTTCTAGCTCAGCCCTTTCTTCTGCCCCAGCCCTTTCTTCTGCCTTCTCTATTCTTGCTTCTATGGACACTTGTCCGTATACCTCCCTTCGTTATCTGCCATCTGCCATCGGCCATCTGCCATTTGCCATTTGCCATCATCCAACAGCCATCTCACCCGTACCATTCCTGAACCAAACCGCTCATCAAATCAGCCACGTAGCGTACGGTGGAGATAGTGCGGGAATAGGTCATGCGCAGCGGGCCCAACACACCCAACATGCCGGACACCTCTTCGATGCCGTAGCTCGAGAGCACCAGGCTGGCCTGGCTTAGCTCTTCCCAGCGCCCTTCGCCGCCGATGAGCACCTGCACACCTTGCCGCTCCCGCATTTCCTGCAAGATGGTGTCCAGCAAGGGCCGCTGCTCTAGGACTTGCACAACACGGCGCGCTTCCTCGCTATCGGCAAACTCTGGCTCACTCAGCAGATGGGTCAGCCCCTCACTGAAGATCCGATCGCTGGCGCGGCAGTCTATCTGACACATGGTGTCGGCCACCAACTGGCCCACCTGCATTGCCAACGCGGACACATGCGCCAGCCGGGTTTCTATCTCTTTGGCATCGGCCTGAGCCAGCACGTCGTTCAGGTGGTTGGAAAGTCGGCTGAGGGCCTCCTGCGAGAGCGGCTGCTCCATATGCAGTACCTGCTGCTTGACGGTGCCGCCCAGCAGAACCAGCACCAGGAGGACCACGTTATCGCGCACAGAAATCAGTTCCAGGTGCTTGAAGTGGCAACGGAGGGCCTTGGGCACAGTAGCAAGCGCCGCGCTGCGGGTAGTGTTGGCCAGCACCGCCGCTGCCAGATGCACCCATTGCTCCATCTCCAGCCGGGACTGGTGGAACTGGTGGCGGATCATGCGCTGGTCGGAAAGCGACAGCGGTGCCTCCGCCAGCAAGTGTTCTACAAAGAAACGATAGCCCTTCTCGGTGGGCACGCGGCCGGCCGATGTGTGCGGGTGGGTCAAGTAGCCCAACTTCTCCAGAACTGCCAGTTCGTTGCGCACAGTGGCCGGGCTGTAGCCTAAACCGTATCTCTTTACAAGGTGCTGGGAACCCACGGGCTGAGCGCCGGCGACGTATTCTCGTATCACCAGCCCCAGCACCGTGCGGCGCCTGCCGCCTAGTTGGTCACGCTCTGCCATCATTCACAACCGATCTGTCCTACCGCTCGTTCAGGTCTCATAACAACTCTGCCTGGGCTCGGTTTAGCACTCTAGCATCGAGAGTGCTAAAGCAACTGGCATATAATACCAGAAAGTGCTGATGCTGTCAAACGGGGAGGTTCGCCTGCGCGATGAGTGGACGAGCGGCGCGGGCTGCGGGAGAATCAGCTAGTACGCGCCACGGCCTGTGAGGCCCTGGAAGATGGTACGGATGAGGATCTTGACGTCGAGCCAGAGCGACCAGTTCTCAATGTACCAGAGATCGTACTTAGTGCGCTCGGCGATGGAGGTATCGCCCCGCAGCCCATTGACCTGGGCCCAGCCGGTCAGGCCCGCCTTTTCGCGATGGCGGTCCATATAGCGGGGGATGCTGCGACGGAACTGCTCCACGTACGTGGGCTGTTCCGGGCGGGGCCCAACCAGGCTCATGTCGCCCAGCAGGACGTTGATGAACTGAGGTAGCTCATCTACCGACAGCTTGCGGATAATCGCTCCCATACGGGTGCGGCGGGGATCGTTTTCCGTCGTCCAGGTGGCGCTGGCTTCCGCATCCTGGCGCATGGAGCGGAATTTGAGCATCGGGAAGGGATGGCCGTCCAGCCCGGTGCGGTCCTGGACGAAGAAGACCGGCCCCCTGGAATCGAGCTTGATCAGCAGGGCCGTGAGCATCATCAGGGGGGAGAGGAGGGTCAGAGCCGCGCCACCGATGACGACGTCCAAGATGCGCTTCAGCGTCAGCCGCCAGCCGCGCAGCGCCACGTCCCGCATGGTCAGCAAAGGCAACCCTCCGAGATCGCCGATGCTCACTTCCGAGGCCATGATCTGGAACAAGTCGGGGAAAACCCTGATACCTACTCTCTCCCGTTCACAGAGAGACACGATGTTGAGGATCTCCTCATGGCTCGCTTCTGGCAAGCCGATGATCACTTCTTTGATGTCGTGATCCTCGATGAGGCTGGGCAAGTCTCCCGTCTGGCCGAGCACCGGCGCTCCCATCACCACGCTGCCGACTTCCCCATTGACGAAGCCGGCCACCTCGTAGCCGAGGCGGGGAGACTGGCGAATCTTTTGCAGGATCAGCCGCCCCACATCACCGCCGCCGACGAGGAGCACCTTCCTCCTGCCNAGACCTTGCGCCAGCAGCATCCAACGCAAGGACGTGTGTATCAGCCTCCCCAAAGTCACCAGAATGATGGTCAGNATCAGAGCATAGACTATCATCAAACGGGGGTAGTCCACACGATCCTTGANGAGGAAGGAAATGAGCGCAATGGCGGTGACGGTGCCCAGCAAGACGCTGCCGACGACGTTGTAGAACTCGTCCAGTTGCGAGAAGGGATGCCTNGAGTGGTATGATCTCCTGAGGAAGAACACCGTCACAATGGACAGCGTGTGCACGATCNTCATGCCCACGTAGTTGTAGAACTCCAAAACGCCATCATGGGGGGTCAGCAGACGCAACCGGTAAGCCAGGCCAAAGGCCAGCCCGCTCATCAACAGGTCGCTGATGAGCAGCGTGATGCCGAACAGGACGTCCATCCGCCGCTTCAGCATGAGACTGTCTCCTGCACCTGCTGCCGGTGAAGGCGTGAGCGCAGCGCCCGGCCCCACATGTCCAGGCGGCAGCGCACGGCGATGCCGGCCAGAATCAGCCAGTGCAGCCAGAGGGATGTCTGGGCCGCGTAGTGCTTGCGATAGAAGATAACCATCGCCCTGTAGAACTCGTAGCGCGCTCTGTCGCTGTGCTTGCTGGCAGCCTCCTTGATGTGCAGAACCGTGACGGCCGGATTGTACCACACCCGCCAGCCATGCTGCTTGATGCGGTAAGCCCAGTCCAGGTCTTCGCCGTACATGAAGAAGGTTTCGTCCAGCAGCCCTGCCTGCTCGATCGCCTCACGCCGCACTATCATGAAGGCCCCAACGACGGAATCCACTTCGGCGAGTTGGTCTGGATCGAGGCAGGTGAGATTGTAGCGACCAAACCGCGGACTGTTGGGGAAGAGCTTGCTCAGGCCCGACATGCGGTAGAGCGAGACTTCCGGTGTGGGGAAGGAGCGGCGGCAGGCCAGATCAAGGCTGCCGTCCTGACGAACCAGCTTGGGCCCAGCGATACCGGCTTTGGGGTGGTTGTCCATGAAGGCGAGCATATCGGCCAACGCATTCGCAGGCAAGGCGGTATCGGGGTTCAGGAGCAGTGCATAGCGGGGGGAGTTGGGTGTTGGGTACTGGGGATTGGATATTGGATATTGGGGATTGGGGATTGGGTGTGCGAAGCCGAAGTGCCGCAGGCCCAGATTGTTGGCATAGGCGTAGCCGCCGTTGACGCCGCTTTCGATGAGGCGAACCTGGGGAAACTCTGCCCGCACCATGCCGGCACTATCGTCGGCGGAGCAGTTGTCCACCACGCAAACGCTGTGGCTGAAGTCGCCCTCGCTGGCGTAGACGGAGTTCAGACACTCCCGCAGCAGGTCACAGGTATTGTAGCTGACGATGACAATCCCCAGATCAAGCATCGCCCACCTGATGTTACCCTCCTGACCCAATTCAACCCAATGCCCACGACTCGAATAGACCGAACTGTACCACAGGCATTCTAACACAACCGAGCACTGGCGTCAAACACGAGTGGCCCTGCTTGCCAGTCTCAGGAGCTCCAGCCTCCAGCCTCCAACCTCCAACCTCTAATCCCCAATACCCAATATCCTCTTCCCCTTGCGCACGTAGTTGGCCGGATTGCCGTATTTCCTTGCAAAGGCCCGCGCCTTCCGCTTGAACTGATTCCCCGGCTTGCGCTTCTGCGAATACTCCAGTGCCCATTTCAGGAACTCGTAGTCCTGCCCCTTGATCTTGGGTTCGGTGGGATTGCGGCGATAGCTGTCGTAGTCGGTGATCAGGTTCAGGTCGTGTTCCATGACGTAGTCGAAGAGGTCGGTGCCGGGATGTGGCGTGAAGAAGGCCGGGCTGAAGTAGTCGGGGTCGATCTCCCGGATCATGTTCACCGTGTCCATGACTTCTTCCTTGGTCTCCGTGGGGATGCCCAGCATGTAGTTGGCCCAGATCACCAGCCCATGCTGGCGGCAGATCTCGGCCGCACGGAAGCTATGCTCCACCTTCGTGCCCTTGCGCAGGAAGTTGAGCACCCGCTGGTTGCCGCTCTCGAAGCCAATGAAGTAGCCCTTGAGCCCGGCGTCGGCCATGGTCGCCACCATGTCGCGATGGCGGGCGATGAGGTCCGCTCGGCTCTGGCAGAAAAAAGGCTGCGTGAACCCTTCGGCCTTGTACAGGCGACAGAACTCCGTCACCCAGGCGCGATCTTCAGTCAGGCAATCATCGTGGAACATGAAGGAGGCGAAGTGATACCTGTCCCGCAACTCATTCAACTCGCGGATCACGGCGCGGGGGCTGGCGCGGCGCACCCCCTTGCCGAAGATCATATCCTCGCCCGGCTTGCAGAAGGAGCAGTTGTAGATGCAGCCCCGTCCGGCGATGATGGTCAGGAAGGGGGGCGGCAGCTCCTTGGCGAAGGGAACTTCGGGCGAATCGAGGGCATAGCCGAACTTGCGCCACTCGTTGAGGAAGAGGCTTCGGTCAGGGAAGGAGATGGTGTCCAGGTCGGGCTGCTCGCCCCAGAGCACCTTCTCCTGCGGCGGGTTGCCTTCGGCGATGGCCTGCAGCAGCCTGGGGAAGGTGACCTCTCCCTCGCGGGTGACCAGGTAGTCCACGTGCGGTAGCCGCAAGCTGTCCTCCAGCGCCAGTGTCACGTGCGGCCCGCCGACGACGGTGATCGTCTCCGGCTTCACCTCCTCAATGATCTCCAGCGCCTGCCGGACCGGGTTGTAGTCCACACTCATCATCGTCAGACCCACCACGTCCGGGGCGCGCTGCCTGAACTCCTCCCGGAAGTGATCCCAGCTCTTCAGCGCTCGCAGGTCGATCAGATCCACGTCGAAGCCCTGAGCCTTGGCCGCCGCGCTGAGGTAGGCCAGCCCGTGGCTGATCCAGCCCGCGTCCATCCCTTGGCTGAGGCAATCGAACCCCCGGCCGGCAATGCCGGGGTAGATGAGGGTGGTTTTCATATCCTGATACTCGTCCCCTCGTTACTCATTCACTCGTTGACTTCCCGCGCCGGTGCATTACCATGCGAAGCGAACAGCGATGGCTTCCACCAGGCCCACTCGGTGCAATTGGCGCAGGGATGAACGTCGTCCAGTTCGCCGCTAACGTGCAAACGGCGCAGTTCCTGCATCTCCGGTCCGTTCCACCCCTTCATCACGCCATCCCGCACGTGGCCCAGCGGACGGTCGAGGTTGAAATCCCGGTCGCACATCGTAATCGAACCGTCCCAGTAGATGTGCGCGTGGTACCAGAG
>JGI24025J20009_10000259_pt1 | contig 41323 bp, 48 predicted proteins | sample Cruoilmetagenom3_FD_20009 | JGI IMG/M metagenome (IMG submission 20009) | reverse complement strand
CACCGGCAACCCGCTGGCCGTTGTGCTTGGGGCTGACGGGCTAAGCGATAGCCAGATGCAAACCATCACCCGTGAGTTCAACCTCTCGGAAACCATATTTGTGCAAACGCCGGACGACCCTGCGCATACAGCGAAAGTCCGGATATTTTGCCCCGCCTGCGAGTTGCCCTTTGCGGGGCACCCAACTGTTGGCTGCGCGATTCTGTTGGCAGAACTGGCCAATGAAGGCGATTTCATGGCCGAAATCACGCTGGAAGAAGTGGCTGGCCTCGTGCCTGTGCAGGTCGAACGGCATGCGGGTGAAATCACAGCAGAGTTTGTGGCGCCCGTTATCCCCGTGGATGCGGGCGGAGTCTTGCCAACCCCTGCCACAGCCGCAGAAGCACTCGGAATAACAGCTGCCGATATCGGATTTGGGGCACACAAGCCTGGCCACTGGCAAGGCGGGCCGGATTTTCTTTTTATCCCCGTTGCCACGCGCGATGCCCTGCGAAACGCCAAGCCAAGCGGAAGCTGGCTTGACATGACGGCAGCGGCAAAAACCCGGTCTGTCTATGTCTACTGTGAAAGTGAGGGCGGTTATGAAAGCCGGATGTTTGCCCCCGAACACGGCATGCCCGAAGACCCGGCCACCGGTTCGGCCAGCGCGATATTAGCGGCTCAACTGCTGGCCTCCGGCGCATTGGTTGACGGCACCAACAGGATTGCGCTCTCGCAAGGCGAGGATATGGGACGACCAAGCCAAATTGCTTTAACGGTTGAAGTTGTGGGTCAGGTCATTACCCAAATCCGTATCAAAGGCGCGGCCACACGGTTTAATCACGGGCAGATTGCCAACCTCCCCTTGTAACCGGTGCCAAAGGCTATAGATTTTTACTATGTTTGATTCTCTCTTCAAGCGCCTGCGCGCAGACCCTGCCCCCGACCCGCTTGAGGCCAATGACGCCCGCCTTGCCCTCGCTGCCCTTCTGGTGCGGCTGGCGCGCGTGGATCATGACTATGCCGAAATCGAAAAAGCCCAGATCGACAGAATTGTCGCCAAGCGTTACGGGCTTTCAACAGAAGAAGCCGCAACCCTGCGACATGGCGCGGAAGAAGTTGAGTCAACCGTTGGGGACACCGTACACCTGACCCGCCTCATCAAGGAAGCCATCCCCTATATTGACCGGTTTGCACTGGTCGTTGATCTGTGGCGGCTGGTGTTTGCGGATGAAACCCGCGACCACCGCGAAAATGCGTTTTTGCGTCTGGTGGCCAAACTTGTGGGTGTCAATGATGTCGATAGCGCTATGGCGCGACAGGAAGCGGCTAAACCGAGCGCCTGACCAGCACGGAGCCTACCGAATATCCGGCCCCAAACGAGCAGATCAACCCGAGCTCACCATCTTCAAAGTCATCGGAATGCTGTGAAAAGGCAATGATAGACCCCGCCGATGAAGTGTTTGCGTAGTCCTGCAAAATGTTGGGTTGCTCACCTGCCTCGGGTTTTCGCCCGAGCACCTTTTTACCGATAAAATCATTCATGGCTTTATTCGCTTGATGCAGCCACAGCCGTTTGAGTTCGTCAGCGCTGTGACCGGCCTCTTCCAGATGCCCGAGAATGTGTTTTGACACAATCGGCAGCACTTCTTTGAACACTTTCCGCCCGTTTTGCATAAACTGCATGTCACGGCGGTCTTTCATACCGTCAGGGCGGTTGCGGCGCAAAAACCCGTTGTTGTTGCGGATGTTGTTGGAAAACTGAGTGAGGCATTTGGTGGAAAGCACTTCGAAATGCGGGCCGGTTGCCGTTTCTTTACGCTCGATCAGCACAGCGGTGCAGACATCTCCGAAAATAAAATGGCAGTCGCGGTCGCGCCACTCCAGATGGCCCGATGTAATTTCGGGGCTCACGACCAGAATGGCCCGCGCCGAGCCAGAGCGGATCATATCACTTGCGGCCTGAATGCCGAAGGTCGCGGAGGAACAGGCCACGTTCATGTCAAACCCAAAGCCGTTGATGCCCAGCAGGTCTTGCACCTCAATCGCGATCGCCGGATAGGCACGCTCCATGTTGGAGGCAGCAACTATCACCGCATCTACATCAGCGGCGGTTTTCCCAGCCTGCGCAAGCGCTTTGTTGCACGCGTCCAGTGCCATTTCTGCCATGATACCCGGTTCTTCGTCAGAGCGCTGGCGAAAGGCAGGATACATGCGGTCAGGGTCCAGGATGCCGGCTTTTTCAAGCACATGCCTTTGTTCAATCCCGCTGGCGGCCACAATAAACTCGCTACTGGAATGATCGATCTTGGCCACATCGCCCGCGGCTATTTCATCTGCATGTTGGGCATTGAATTTATCTGCATAAGCATTGAACGCGATCACCAGTTCATCGTTGGTTATAATTTCGGACGGGGTAAAAACGCCGGTGCCTGAAATAACGGGCTGGTGCATGTGAAACTCCTGAAAATTTCGCATATTTGAACCCATTTTACCCCACAGGGCAAGCGGGGAAGCAAAATGCGGCCCTTTACCCCACGTAAAAGGCTTTTCCTTTCTGGCTACGGGCGGTAAAAGCCACGCAAACCCCCTTTGCGTCAGGATTCTAACCTATGACCTTTGAGCCGGAAATCACCACCGAACTTATCCGCAAGCACGGCCTCAATCAGGCCGAATTCCAGTTGATCCGCGAGTTAATCGACCGGGAGCCGACATGGACCGAGCTCGGCATTTTCAGCGCCATGTGGAACGAGCATTGTTCGTATAAATCCTCCAAGCTGTGGCTGAAAACCCTGCCAACCGAGGGCCCGCAGGTGATCTGCGGCCCCGGCGAAAACGCGGGCATTGTCGATATCGGCGACGGGCAGTGCGTGGTGTTCAAAATGGAAAGCCACAACCACCCGAGCTATATCGAGCCTTATCAGGGTGCTGCCACCGGCATTGGCGGCATTTTGCGGGATGTGTTCACCATGGGGGCGCGACCGATTGCGGCGATGGATGCGCTCAGCTTTGGGGAACCCAGCCACCCGAAAACCAAGCAGCTTGTGCATGGTGTGGTTGAAGGAATCGGAGGCTACGGCAATTGTTTTGGTGTGCCGAATGTGGGCGGCGAAACCCGCTTCCACAAAAGCTATAACGGCAACTGCCTTGTGAACGCTTTTGCAGCGGGCTTGGCGGATACCGACAAGATTTTCTACTCCGCCGCGTCTGGCATCGGGATGCCGATTGTCTACCTTGGGGCCAAAACCGGCCGCGATGGTGTTGGCGGCGCCACCATGGCCTCGGCCGAGTTTGATGATACTATTGAGGAAAAGCGCCCCACTGTGCAGGTTGGCGACCCGTTCACCGAAAAGCGCCTTATGGAAGCCACTATTGAGCTGATGCAAACCGGTGCGGTGATCTCGATTCAGGATATGGGCGCTGCTGGCCTCACCTGCTCGGCTGTCGAGATGGGCGACAAAGGCGAACTTGGCGTTATCCTCGACCTCGAAAAAGTGCCGTGCCGCGAAGAAGAAATGAGCGCCTACGAGATGATGCTCAGCGAGTCGCAAGAGCGGATGCTGATGGTGCTGCGCCCCGAAAAAGAGGCTGAAGCCCGTGCCGTTTTCGAGAAATGGGACCTTGATTTTGCCATCGTCGGCGAAACCATTGCCGAAGACCGTTTTCTGGTGCGCCACCACGGCGAGATTAAAGCCGACCTTCCACTCAAAGCGCTCTCCGGCGAAGCTCCTGAGTATGACCGCCCGTGGGTCAAAACCGTAGCGCGCGAAGCTTACACAGAAGTGCCGGAGATTTCACCCGCCGAAGCATTGCTGGCGTTAATCGGCTCGCCCAATCATGCTTCCAAAGCGTGGATTTGGGAGCAATATGACCATATGGTTCTGGCCGATACCGTCATCCGCCCCGGCTCCGATGCAGGCGTTGTGCGCGTGCACGGCACCCAAAAGGCACTGGCTTTTACTTCGGACGTAAACCCCCGTTTTTGCTTTGCCAACCCGATTGAAGGCGGCAAACAAGCCGTGGCAGAGGCCTACCGGAACCTGTGCGCAACGGGNGCCAAGCCACTCGCCACAACCGATAACCTCAACTTCGGCAACCCCGAAAAGCCCGAGATTATGGGGCAGCTTGTGGGCTGCATTCAAGGCATTGGCGAGGCTTGTCTGGCGCTGGATATGCCAATCGTTTCCGGCAACGTTTCGCTTTACAATGAAACCGACGGCACCGGCATTCACCCGACCCCGACCATCGGCGCGGTCGGGCTGCTCGACACCCTCGATCAAGTCATCCGAATGGAAGCCAAAACTGGCGAAAAGCTGGTACTGCTCGGCGACACCCTTGGCCATCTAGGGCAATCGGCCCTGCTGGCAGACGTGCTTAACCAAGAGATTGGAGATGCGCCGAAGGTGGACCTGAACGCCGAACGCAAAGCCGGCGAACTGGTGCGCAACCTGCATGGTGCGGGGCAGATATCAGCCGTGCATGATGTTTCGGATGGCGGTATCGCTTTGGCGGTTACCGAGATGTGCTTGGCAAGCAAGTGCGGCGCGGAGGTCACCAACCCGACAACCCTACCCGCGATTAGCTGGCTATTTGGCGAAGATCAGGCGCGGTATCTGCTTTCGGTCAGCGAAGACAACTTGCCCGGTGTTCTGGACGCTGCGGCATCTGCCGGTGTTCCGGCAGCCGAGATCGGCCATTTTGGTGGTGATTTTGTAGCGCTGGACGCCACATTTATTCCGCTCGAAGCCATAAAAGAGGCCTTTGAAACCGGCCTTCCGGCGCTCGTCGACTAACCTGCGCCAAACTCGCCCCTTGCATGGGCGCGTGGACCTGCTTAAATAACCTACCAAATTAGTAGGGAGTGGATCTACATGGCCATTGAAGCCGACAAAATCGAAGCGCTGATTCTTGAGGCCTTCCCGACCGCCAAAGTGCAAATCGACGACTTGGCCGGTGACGGAAACCATTATGCTGCGACCGTAGTCGCGGAGGAGTTCAAAGGGCTCAATCGCGTCAAACAGCATCAACTGGTTTATGGCGCGCTCAAAGGCAAGATGGACGGACCTTCCGGCGAGCTTCATGCGCTCGCACTGACCACAAAAGCACCGGAATAGTGACCACCGCGCTCATCATCGCAATCATTGCCGGCATAATACTCGTGGCCATTCTGATTGAATACTGGCTGAAGCGCGGCAAACCAAAAAGGCCTTTGGCCGTGCGAATGAAGCAAGGAATGCCGGAAACGAGCGAAACAAAAAAGCCGCTGGGTATGGAAGCAACAGACCTCGACATTGTAGAGCGCGCCCAAAAAACAAGCGAAATTGCGGAACGCAAAAGTAAACAAGTGAAATTCAGATAACACCGAACAAAAACGGAGACACGAAAATGACAAATGCAGCTGAAACCATCCAGTCAGATATCACCGACAATGAAGTCGTGCTTTACATGAAGGGCAATGCCCAAGCCCCACAATGCGGCTTTTCCAGCCGGATTGCGGGCGTGCTGAACTTCATGGGTGTGGAGTATAAAGATGTGAATGTGCTGGCGGATGAAGGTATTCGCCAAGGCATAAAAGATTTCTCTGACTGGCCAACCATTCCGCAGCTTTATGTAAAGGGCGAGTTTGTGGGCGGCTGCGATATCGTGACCGAAATGGTGCTCTCGGGTGAGTTAGATACGTTGCTGGAAGAAAACAACGTCACGTTTAACAAAGAAGCGGCTGACAAAGTGCGCGAAGCCAACACCTGATCAAACGACTAAGCGAACCCATTTCCCAAAATTTGGGTTCGCTTCAAATTTCAGAAATTCTTATTAAATTAGACCGAGCGATCTATAAGCGATTCAAGGCTGGCGACACTTTTCTCAAAGCTCGCTGAAATATCTCCCGCATTCCCTGCGAACAGATCATCCTCTTCTTCCGGCTCGGCCCGGTTATTCAATTCAACGGTAAGCGCGGCAAGCTTGGCCTCACTTTCGCGCAAGTGCTGCTCCAGCGTTTTGAGCCTGGCCTCACTTGTTTGNCAGGTCATTTCCATCTCTTTGGTCCGGTCAGCCAGCATGAGCCCTGCCATCAAAAGCATTCTTGATTCNGGCACACGGCCAATTGCGCTTTCAAGGCGGGCCGCCTCCGTTGCCAGCATGGCAGCCGCTGTTTTCAGGCTTTCTTCTTCACCGGGGTCACAAGCCAGCGCAAAGTTCCGTCCACCGATTTCAAGCACGAGTTCAGGCATTTTCTTCAGCCTCCATAAGCGGTTTTAGATGTGCGAGCAGNGTGTCCAACTCAGCCAAATCGGCTTTCCGTTTTTCTTTCAATTCGGCCAGCTCGCCGCGCAGATCCAGTATTTCCTGCGCGTCAGATTTGTTTTGCCGGGCCAAGGCTTCAACCGCCGCTTCCAGCCGGCCTGCCAGTTTTTCCATCTCTTCCATACAAGTCTCCCTTGGCCGAATCGCCCCAACATGGGCGTTCATAGCATAATAGCGCTAAATCTCTGATTTACTGCCCCTTATTGATGATTCTTGCCCGCGGGCCGCTTGACGCAGCAAGTTTCGCTGCTAACAAGGCGCCACCCCAACGCTCAAACCGGAGAATCCCGTGGAAATAGCTGACCTCAAAGCCCGCCATCCTGATCACTTCGCCAAAGCCACCGCGCTTCGGATGCTTGCGGTTGACGCCGTTCAGGCCGCCAACTCTGGCCACCCGGGCATGCCTATGGGCATGGCTGATGTAGCCACAGTGCTATTTTCCAACCACCTGAAGTTTGACGCAGCGGACCCGCACTGGCCGGACCGTGACAGGTTTGTTCTGTCAGCCGGTCACGGCTCTATGCTGATCTACGGGCTGTTGCACTTGACCGGCTATAAGCAAATGACGATCGAGGAAATCAAAAACTTCCGCCAAAAAGGCGCGCGCACAGCGGGCCACCCGGAATACGGCCATGCCGAAGGTATTGAAACAACGACCGGACCGCTTGGGCAAGGTATCGCAACGGCTGTGGGTATGGCCATGGGCGAGGCCTCAATGCAAGCCCGTTACGGCAAAAAAATCGTAGATCACCATACCTATGTGATCGCGGGTGACGGCTGCCTGATGGAAGGCATTTCGCAAGAGGCTATCGCGTTGGCGGGCAAGCAGCGCCTCGGCAAGTTGATCGTGCTTTGGGATGATAACGGCATTACCATCGATGGCGCTGTGTCACTCTCCGACACCACCGACCAACTCACCCGCTTTGAAGCTTCTGGCTGGAGCGTTTTCTCTTGTGATGGCCATGATCCGGATGCGATTGACCGCGCCATTGCCCAAGCCAAGCAATCCCCCTTGCCCTCACTGATTGATTGCAAAACCCATATCGGCTTTGGCTCACCCTCCAAGCAGGATACCTCAGCCGCCCACGGTGCCCCAATGGGCGAAGACGAAATCAAGAAGATCCGTGAAATATTCGACTGGCCCCACCAAGCGTTCGACATTCCGGCAGAGATCGGTGCCGCCTGGCGCGAGGTTGGCGCGCGCGGCCAGACCGAGCTTTCGGCATGGGCTGAGCGCAAAGCCGCGCTCTCGGGGGCACGGCAAAAGGAGTTCGACCGGATTATCGCAGGCGAGGTACCCAAGCGCCTCTCTGCTGCCATCAAAGCTTTCAAAAAGCAGATTTCCGAACAAGCCCCAAGCATGGCGACCCGCAAATCTTCGGAGGCCGTTCTAAAAGTCATCAACAAAGTGATGCCCGAAACTATCGGCGGATCGGCGGATCTTACCGGCTCCAATAACACCCTCACCGAAGGCATGGGCTTTTTTGACGAGACCAACCGCAAGGGCCGCTATGTAAACTACGGCATTCGCGAGCACGGCATGGCCGCTGCCATGAACGGCCTCGCCCTCCATGGCGGCTGCGCCCCTTACGGTGGCACCTTTATGGTGTTCTCTGACTACATGCGCGGCGCGATGCGTCTGTCGGCCCTTATGGGCCTGCGGGTGCCCTATGTGCTCACGCATGACAGCATCGGCCTTGGCGAAGATGGCCCGACCCACCAGCCGGTCGAGCACCTCGCCATGATGCGCGCTACGCCCAACACCAACGTCTTCCGCCCGGCCGATACCGTTGAAACCGCTGAGGCGTGGGAGCTGGCAATGACCAGCAAAACCACCCCCTCAGCGCTGGCGCTTACCCGGCAAAACCTAGCCACTGTTCGCCTAGATCACAAAACCAAAAACCTGACAGCCCAAGGCGCCTATGTGCTGAAAGAGGCCGACGGCAAGCGCCGTGTGATCCTGTTGGCCACCGGCTCCGAAGTCGAGATTGCGCTAGCCGCCCGCGACATCCTGCAGGCCAAGGGCATTGGTACCCGCGTGGTTTCCATGCCGTGCTGGGAGCTGTTTGAAGCTCAACCTGAATCGTATCGCAAACGTGTGCTGCCAGCCGGGCCAGTTCGGGTTGGCGTAGAGGCAGGCGGTCGCCTTGGTTGGGATCGTTGGCTCTGTGGTGAGCGTGGCAAACATAATAAGGCGGCGTTTGTCGGCATGGAAAGCTTTGGCGCTTCCGCTCCGATCAGCGACCTTTACACAATGTTCGGCATTACGGCAGAAAATGTTGCCGCCCAAGCTGAAAATCTCCTTTAGTTCAACGCTAAACTATATGGCTTCACGCCTTGATCGGCGCGAAGAAATGGGTCAGACTGACCTCTATCGGCTCGAAGGGGGTGCGACATGAACACACGCTGGGCATTCGGCTTAGCCCTTTTAATTATAGGCATTTTTACGCTAGACCACTTCTATCTGGAATGGAACCTGCCTGTAATACTGGGAACCCAGCTTGTGCACGTCCTCGATTGGATGGCGATCTGGCGATAATCCCGCAGGCAAAACGGGAGAGAAATATGAGCTGGAAAACCCTGGATGATATGTCGCTGAGCGGCAAAACCGTAATGACGCGCGTGGATATCAACGTACCGCTGGAAAACGGAGTGGTGACCGATGACACACGCATCCAACGCGTTCTACCGACAATTCGAGACATACTGGCCGCGGGTGGCAAGCCGGTCCTGATGGCCCATTTTGGCCGCCCCGGTGGCAAACCGGCTGCCGAGTTCAGCCTTGGCCAACTGCGTAAAGCGGTGGAAACCGCGCTCGGCTCGCCGGTGGTTTTCTGTGAAGAAACCATAGGAGACAAAGCGGCCAGTGCCATCGCCGCCCTGCCCGAAGGCAGCACCCTGTTGCTGGAAAACACCCGCTTTCATGACGGCGAGACCAAAAACGATGCAGATTTCGCCGCCGCTCTGGCCGCTTTGGGAGATATCTATTGTAACGACGCGTTCTCGACCGCGCATCGTGCCCATGCGTCGACCGAGGGGATTGCCCGTCTGCTTCCGGCTTGTGCCGGTAGATTGATGCAAGATGAACTCAGCGCACTAGAAAATGCGCTGTCTAACCCCGAGCATCCTGTTGTTGCAGTCGTTGGCGGTGCCAAAGTTTCGACCAAACTTGATCTTTTGGGCAACCTGATTCCGAAGGTTGACCAGATCGTGATTGGCGGCGGCATGGCCAATACCTTCCTTGCAGCCCAAGGGATCGACGTGGGTAAATCACTTTGTGAGCATGACCTTGCCGACACAGCGCGCGAGATCATGGCGCGCGCAGAAGCAGCAAATTGTGAGTTGGTTCTGCCCGTTGACGTTGTGGTCGCTTGGGAATTTGCCGCCAATGCAAAAAATGAAACCGTTGCCAATAATGCCTGCCCCGCTGACGCAATGATCCTCGACGCAGGTCCTCAGTCAGTCGAAGAAGTCGGCAAGATTTTTGGCGCTGCAAAAACGCTGGTTTGGAACGGCCCGCTGGGGGCTTTTGAAATCGAGCCGTTTAATATGGCCACCGATGCCGCCGCCCTCAAAGCCGCGGAGCTAACTCGAAGCGGTTTCCTTCGCTCGGTTGCTGGCGGGGGTGATACAGTTGCCGCTCTGAACAATTCCGGCGCGGCCAAGGATTTTACCTATATTTCCACAGCGGGCGGGGCATTCCTTGAATGGCTCGAGGGCAAAACCTTACCGGGCGTTGCGGCTCTGGAAGGTTAAAAGCACCAAATCATCCCGAAAACTATCGGGATGATTCGTTTTTTTTCGAAAAAAGTGAATTCCCTGCAAATTGGGGATTCACAAAACGAATCACTTCTGTCATGATTCGTTTTATCCGGCGTTAGATCGGGATTTTTTGAGGCAGACTATGGGAAACATCAATAAAACACGCGGTTTCGTGGGGTACGTGACATCTGTCATCGTAGTGACCCTCGTTGCGTATTTTTCCTATTCAGCGGTTCAGGGGCCATATGGCCTCCTGAATCTATTCAAAATCGAGACCCGTGAAGCACAATTGGTCAAGCAACTTGATGCTATTACCCTTCAAAGGGTTGCGGCACAGAATCGTACCCACCGGCTATCTGACGAGTATCTTGACCTCGATCTTTTGGACGAACAGGCCCGCAAAGTGCTCGGTTTGATCCGCGGCGGCGAAATTATCATCCGCTAGTTGCCTTCAAAACGCATCAATCTTGTTTTGCATAGTCCTATGCAAAAAAGTCATAGGACAAGATGAAATCCTGCTGTATACTATGGTTTAACGCTAAACTACCCGCAGGAGCACCCTATGGCCGCAGCCCGTAAAGCCAAAAAATCCAATGTGGATAAAGATGAATTGCTAGCATTTTACAAAGAAATGCTACTGATCCGCCGCTTTGAAGAAAAAGCAGGGCAGCTTTATGGCATGGGACTGATCGGCGGTTTTTGCCACCTTTACATCGGGCAGGAAGCCATTGTGGTTGGTTTGGAAGCCAGCGCCAAAGAGGGCGACCAGCGGGTCACCTCTTACCGCGACCACGGCCATATGCTCGCTTGCGGAATGGATCCAAAAGGCGTGATGGCTGAACTCACCGGCCGTGAGGGTGGTTATTCGCGCGGTAAAGGTGGCTCCATGCACATGTTCTCGCGGGAGAAAAACTTTTATGGTGGGCACGGAATTGTGGGCGCACAGGTGCCCATCGGAGCGGGCCTTGCCTTTGCCAATTGGTACCGCGGGAATGACAATGTCAGCTTTGCCTATTTTGGTGACGGCGCCGCCAACCAAGGGCAAATATACGAAACATTCAACATGGCAAGCCTCTGGAAGCTGCCCTGTGTATTTGTAATTGAAAACAACAAATACGCCATGGGCACCAGCCTCCAGCGCGCCTCTTCCACACCTGACCTTTACACGCGCGGTGAGGCTTTCGGCATCCCCGGTGAATCGGTTGACGGAATGGATGTGCAAGCGGTGAAAGCAGCAGGGGAAAAAGCCGTGGCCCACTGCCGCGCTGGCAAGGGCCCCTACATTCTTGAAATGAATACCTATCGCTATCGCGGTCATTCTATGTCTGACCCCGCAAAATATCGCACCCGTGAAGAGGTGCAAAAAGTCCGCGAAGAGCGCGACCCGATCGACCATGTGCGCGACCTGTTGCTCACAGGGAAACACGCCGCCGAAGCCGATTTGAAGGCCATTGATAAAGACATCAAAAAGGTCGTGATCGAAGCGGCCGACTTTGCAACTCAAAGCCCCGAGCCTGCGCTCGATGAACTCTACACAGATATATTGGCAGAGGTGAACTAATGGCCCAGAATATTCTAATGCCCGCCCTTTCGCCAACCATGGAAGAAGGCAATCTGGCCAAATGGCTGGTCAAGGAAGGGGACACAGTCGAATCCGGCGATATCCTTTGCGAGATCGAAACAGACAAAGCCACAATGGAGTTTGAAGCCGTTGATGAAGGTGTCATCGGAAAAATTCTCGTTGGAGATGGAGCGGAAGGCGTAAAAGTAAACACGCCAATTGCCGTTCTTATCGAAGAAGGGGAAAGTGTTGAGGCAACGCCGGCGGCGGCCCCTGCCCCGGCAGCCGCCGAGGCAGCACCTGCACCAGCCGCTGCCGCTCCAGTGGTCAGCGCCCCTGTCGAGCAAGACCTCCCTGAAGGCACAACTTTTAAATCACAAACCGTGCGCGAAGCGATACGTGATGCAATGTCCGAAGAAATGCGTCGCTCCGAAGATGTTTTTTTATTGGGGGAAGAGGTCGCGCAATACCAAGGGGCCTATAAGGTCTCGCAAGGGATGTTGGATGAATTCGGCGCCAAACGGGTGATTGATACACCCATCACCGAGCATGGCTTCACCGGAATCGCCGTTGGCGCTGCCTTTGCCGGGCTCAACCCGATTGTCGAGTTCATGACCTTCAACTTCGCCATGCAGGCGATTGACCAGATCATCAATTCCGCCGCCAAAACCCGCTATATGTCAGGCGGTCAAATGACCTGCCCGATCGTATTTCGTGGGGCCAATGGCGCCGCCTCCCGCGTGGGGGCGCAGCACAGCCACGACTATGCAACGTGGTATGCGCAGGTGCCCGGCCTCAAGGTTGTGATGCCCTATGCCGCGTCGGACTATAAAGGCCTGTTGAAATCGGCCATCCGAGACCCGAACCCGGTAATTTTTCTTGAAAATGAAATCCTCTATGGCCGCTCCTTTGATGTGCCGGAAATCGAGGATTACACGGTGCCTATCGGCAAAGCCCGCATTTGGCGGGAAGGCGATGATGTAACGATTGTCAGCTTCGGTATCGGTATGCAATACGCGCTTGAAGCGGCAGATAAACTCGCTGAGGAAGGCATCTCGGCCGAGGTCATCGACCTGCGCAGCCTGCGCCCGATGGACACCGAAACCGTGGTCAAGTCGGTGATGAAAACCAACCGGTGTGTGACCGTGGAAGAAGGCTTCCCCGTCGCCTCCATCGGCGGCCATATCTCGGCGACCATCATGCAGGAAGCGTTTGATTATCTGGATGCGCCAGTGATCAATTGCACCGGTAAAGATGTTCCGATGCCATATGCCGCCAACCTCGAAAAACTGGCGCTGGTGACCACTGATGAAGTGATTGCCGCTGTTAAATCAGTTACTTACCGATAGGAGCGCGAACATGCCAATTGACATCCTTATGCCTGCCCTCTCGCCCACAATGGAAGAAGGCACCCTCGCCAAATGGTTGGTCAAAGAAGGGGATACCGTTGAATCCGGCGATGTTCTCTGCGAAATCGAGACGGATAAAGCCACGATGGAATTTGAAGCCGTGGACGAAGGCACCATAGGCAAAATTCTGGTTGCCGATGGCTCCGAAGGCGTCAAAGTGAATGAACCGATCGCAGTGCTGCTGGAAGAAGGGGAAAGCGCAGATGATATCGGCGCAGCCCCTGCGCCCGCCGCCGCACCAGAAAAAGTGGCCGAGGCGGAGGCCCCCGCCTCAACGCCTCAGCCTACCCCCGCTATCGCCAGACCTGCAGGGGTATCTTCGGGAGAGCGCATTTTCGCTTCCCCGTTGGCTCGTAGAATTGCCGCGCAAAAAGGCCTCGATCTTAAATCTATTCAGGGCTCGGGTCCCAAAGGCCGAATTGTGAAAGCAGATGTTGAAGGCGCGACTGCACAGCCAGCACCTGCTGCGGCGGTTACCGCAAGCAGCGCACCTGCACCGCAAAGCGCCAGCGCCGAGCAAGTCATGGCTATGTACGCCGATCGAGAATTCGAAGAAATGCCGCTCGACGGCATGCGCAAAATCATTGCTGCCCGCCTTACCGAGGCCAAGCAAACCATTCCGCATTTCTACCTGCGCCGCGAAATCCAGCTCGACGCACTGTTGAAATTCCGCAGTGAAATCAACAAAGGTTTGGAAGCCAAAGGCATCAAACTTTCGGTGAATGACTTCATCATAAAAGCCTGCGCCAGCGCCCTGCAAGAGGTTCCCGATTGCAATGCCGTTTGGGCGGGTGATCGTATCCTGAAGCTCAAGCCTTCTGACGTTGCGGTGGCCGTAGCGATTGAAGGCGGCCTGTTCACTCCGGTCCTGCGTGACGCTGAATCCCGCACCCTCTCGAGCCTGTCGGTCGAGATGAAAGACCTCGCTGCCCGAGCCAAAGAGCGCAAGCTTGCGCCGCATGAATATCAAGGCGGCAGCTTTGCGATCTCTAACCTCGGAATGATGGGCATCACCAATTTTGATGCGGTTATCAACCCACCCCACGGCTCGATCCTTGCCGTTGGCGCGGGGCAAAAAATGCCTGTGGTCAATGCCGATGGTGAGCTCGATATTGCAACCGTTATGTCCGTTACCCTGTCGGTTGATCACCGGGTAATTGACGGCGCTTTAGGAGCCCAGTTCCTTGCCGCTGTCAAAAATAATCTGGAAAATCCGGTCACAATGCTGGCCTGATCTGCTTTCCTACAAAAAAAGCCCGCGAGGTCTAATTGGCCGTCACCCCTTATGGAGCGACGGCCTCTCTTCAACCATTCAGCAACTGATCCATTTGGTTGGAGGGCTGGTCACACCCAGCCTCACCCACAACCTTAGCCGGCACACCAGCCACCGTTTTGTTGGGTGGAATATCACGCAACACAACCGACCCGGCCGCCACGCGGCTACAATGTCCGATATGGATATTCCCGAGTACCTTTGCACCCGCTCCGAGCAACACACCGTTTCCAATCTTCGGGTGCCGGTCATCGTCATCTTTACCCGTTCCGCCCAACGTCACCGAATGCAGCATAGAAACATTGTCACCAACAACCGCAGTCTCCCCGATCACAATCGAGTGGGCATGGTCAATCATCAGCCCCTGCCCCACAACAGCTCCGGGGTGAATATCAATTCCAAAAACCTCGGAGCTCCGCATCTGGATAAAATAGGCCATATCCTTACGGCCTGTTTCCCATAACCAATGAGCTACCCGATAGGCTTGAACCGCTTGAAATCCCTTGAAATAAAGCAACGGTTGAATGCTCCGGTGGCACGCCGGATCGCGATCCAGCACCGCCACAATATCGGCGCGCGCGGCCTGCCCAAGCTCTGGCATGTCTTTATAGGCCTCTACGCACACTTCGTTGAGCACACTCTCCGTCATATCCCCCGAAGCCAACTTTTGGGCAATCCGGTAGGAGAGTGCGGATTCCAGCGTTTTATGATGCAGCACAGCGCCATAAACGACTCCGGCCATTGCCGGTTCCGCATCAATAATTTCCTGCCCTTCGGCTTTAATAGCCGCCCATACCGGGTCCAAAAGTCCGAGTTTTGCTTGGTATTGCGTCATAATCTCACTCCGTCGCCGATTTTTCCGACATTCGCCGATTTTTCCGACATTCGGTATTATAGATCATAGCATAAGAAGCGGATTTCAAGCAAAAGAATGAGGAAATTGTGGATAAATCTACACAAGCCCGTTATCGGGCCCAGCTTGAGACCCGACTTCAAGCCCTTCATTCCGAAGCGCAAGCCAACGCAGATTCCCGAAATGTGGTCACCCTTGACCAAACTTCCGTTGGCCGTTTGTCACGTATGGATGCCATTCAACAACAGGCTATGGCTCAAGCCACTCAAGCGCGTCGCGAACTTGAGTCACGCCAAATCAGGGCTGCCCTAAAGCGGATTAAGGGCGGTGAATTCGGATATTGCGAAGACTGCGGGGAAGAAATTCCCGAAGCCCGCCTCAATCTTTCACCGACCGCCGGTAGATGTGTTTCCTGCGCTTAAACGGCCCTTGGCACCCCAAGCTCCAGATAGTGAACAGCCAATCTAACGGTGCCGCCAGTAAAAGTCCCGCTGTCAGCGCTCAAAAGAAACGGCGTATCCGCATAATAGGTCACCGGTTGTCCGCTCACACCTTTGGCCCACGAATTCATCGCAAGACCAAGCCCGTAACCGTATCGGTTGTCTGAACCCGGCACACCNAGTTTCCAGGATGAAACACCCGTACCAGTAATCGCCGAAACCACGCGTCCGGTCACACCAATAACCTGTGCGTTTTTTGGGATCATGTTGACGGTTGTTGAAGTTGCACCGGTCGAAATTACGTGATCAACCTCGGCAATGCGCCAGTGTGTTGCCGCTCCGCCACCGCTCACAACAACTGCATCTGATTGCCAAGCATTGCCGTCATAAACCAAGGACTGTTCCGTGGATTCGTCCCACCCTCGCCAGCCTGTCTTGGGTACTAAAAATACCCATCCGCCATTTGCCTGGATGGCGATTTCGCCATCATGTCCGACCCAGTCTCCGGTGGCCGAGGTCCCCACGCCATAGGCAGAGCCATCGACAGCCATAGGTGGCGAGCTCACATCGCGCGCCACAAGCCGCATCTGGGCAATTGCGTCCATCCGCGCTATCGCTTCGTTTACGGTCACATGTTTTTGCGCCTGTGCCGCTTCCACCATCGGTAAGTTGAAATTATAAGTATCAGCCATTTATGGTTATCCTCGCATCGGGGCCCGCCCCATAGTTTGTTGAAATTTGTGCAACTTCCAGATCAAACGGCGCTACGGCCCCGTCACTGGTCTGATCGGCAGCGGTATAGGTCCAGTATGAACTGCCCAATATCTCCTCGCGCAAAATGCTTCCCGCCTTGACGACCCGCAGTCGATAGCTCTCGCTTTCTTCGCCAATAGGCACTTCGATCCCTTCCCAGCTATCTCCGTTGATCCGTGTTCTTCGAACCCAGCTAACCTCCAAATCTCCGGATCCCGATGCATTGAGATGCGCAGGCGCATATGGTCGCAATCCGACCCCCGCAAAGGTCTCCACCGAGTGCACATAACGTTGCGAATCGTAACTCAAACTTGCGGGTCCAATCCGGTAGTGCCGTGGCAATCCGCGTCGCGAAATTGGTACATCCAGTTGCACCTGCGCCCCATCGAGCAGTACAAAATCACTCCCCGCAGGCCAGACATCCGGCAAAACACCGTCTGTCCCCGCCTGCCCTCGAAGCAACCCCGTCAACCGGTATTCACTTGGCGCAATCAGCTCCGCGTCGCGAAACTGAAACACCTCCCAATCACCAGCCCCATTCCTCAACGCTGCCAGATTTGCTCCATTCAATACTTCAAGCTTTGTCCGGCTCTGCAATGCGCCGCCAGAAACCCGCACCCGAACCGAAGCCGCACTCCAACGTGCCGGAATGGCCCGCACCAGATCATCAAGCAGCACCCCCATAACCGATTTTCGCGATACCAATGCGTCAAGCAAATATCCGGAGTCAGATGGGGCTGACAATACCGCAGCGGTTCCCGGCCAAGGCGTTGCGGTCACAGCCACATGCGGCGCGTGTTCAATCTCGTCCCCGCGCAGCAAGGGCAAATCCATAAATTCCGCATAAACCGGGCCAGCCGAAACAGGTTGCGCCCGGTCAAACAGGCGGTCTTCAACCAAAACCGGCTTATAAACGCCCGGCTCCACACGGGTAGCAACCACTTTTCGCAATCCATATTCTTCTATTTTATCAATACGGTAGCGCGTTTCCAGCCCGCCGTCGTCGAGTGATACAACATCCCCGGCAGAATAACCCAACCGGCTTGGAGGCAAGGCGAATTCTACCCTGTCTCGCGCAATCCGCGCTTCCGCCAACCAGCGCGCTGCAACGGCCTTTGCCAACGCCGAAGACAGCGCCAGAGGCAGCTCGGAACTACTTATCCGCACCACTCTCTCGTCAGGGAAAGCCGCCTCTGCGGCACCGCTCTGGTAGTCGTTCATCGGGTCGACAAAGCCAATGCGAACCCGAGCCGAAGTTTCACTCTCAGGGTTGCGCGTCAAACTGATCGCAGCATCGTCAGCCTTTTCGATCGCAAAGTCATCTGCACCCACCCCAGCCTTCGCTCTGGCGTGCAGGGTCTTAAACACAACCTCGCCGCCAGCTTCAAAGCTCTCGAACCCAAAAGCAAGCATCAGCGGCTGTAGCCCCTGCCGTGCCGTCTCGTTTCGCTCCATCAACGCACCGGATACCGTGCCGTAAAGCGCCTCGGTATTAACAGCGTCAACATTGCTTCGAGCGCAAATTTCGCGCACAACGCCATCCAATGGCGCGCCTGTTATCCTGCCGGAAATCCAATGCCCACGCGCAAAATTCGCGCCGTCAGACCAAGTGCCTGCCCGGCTCGGAAAATCCGGCCAGGGTCGCGCATCCCAAGCCCACACATGGGCTCGTTTCATCTCAACCATCCGCCCCGCATATTCTTCAACCGATGGATTGTTGCCTTCATCGCTCCAATACTCGTAGGTCGCCCGCAAATATTGAGTTTGGATAAAATCATCGCGCGCACCCGTGCTGAAATANGGCATCTCGGACTCCGCCGATTTCGGGTCGAGGAAAACGTTCGGCTGGTTCGTTCCCTTGTCAATCGCAGGGCAGCCAATCTCGGTAAACCAAATTGGCTTACTACGTGGAATCCATCCGGTGTAATTGGCGGATCGCACCCCGCCAATCCGGTTGGCGTGCCCGCGTGTCCACCAGCTCAAAATATCTTTGTAGCGATACACCCAAGGCTCGCCATAAGCCCCATCCGTGATGGGGGTTCGCACCTGTAGAGCCCGCGCATCATCATTGGCATAATACCAGTCAAAGCCCTCACCGCCCGCAATATTGCCCTTCAAATACGCCAAATCATACAGAGACCCNGCCGCCTCATCCAAATGCCCTTCTTCATCNCGCCAATCGGANAGCGGCATGTAATTGTCGATCCCGATAAAATCGATCTCGTCATCCGACCACAGCGCATCCAGATGAAAAAGCACATCGCCAGAGCCATCCACCGGGTGATACCCGAAATACTCCGACCAATCCGCCGCATAACCAATTTTTGCATCCGGCAATAGGCTCCGCACATCTGCGGCCAAGGCCACCAGCGCATCCACAACCGGAAAATCCTCCGCCCCCGAACGCAACGCGGTTAACCCGCGCAACTCCGACCCGATGCAAAAAGCTTCAACCCCTCCGGCCAGCGCGCATAAGTGCGCATAATGCAGCACAAATCGGCGGTAAGACCACTCAGCCGGCCCCGTATAGGCCACACCTGTTCCAACTGGTGAGAAATCGCCAACGGCCGCTGAACCAAAAAAGGCCGCAACTTCGGCATTCATCGCAGTTGTCTTGTCCGGCGTGCCTGCCAACCCCGGTGCCATCGAAGACGTGATACGCCCACGCCAAGGAAAAACCGGCTGTTTCGCACCACCATAAGGGTCGGGCAAGTCGTTCTCCTCCGGAATATCCATCAGGATAAAGGGGTAAAACATCACCTCTTTGCCTTGCGCCTTTATCGCCGCAATGGACTGAATCACGGATTCGTCACAGGGCGTTCCGCCAAAACTCGGACGATCCTCTGAATCTCGGCTAACCAATGGAACCGCCCCACGGGATGCCCCGCTCACCTCCCAAGCCATTGGTGCGCCTTCTACCGTGGCCTGCTCAACCTTCGGCGCAATCTCACATTCTCCACAGCGCAAATCATCGCCAAACCAACTCACCACCAGGGAGACAGATTCCACATTTGGTAAATCCCCCGCCATCTGTTCAAGCGAAAGCTCAAGGTCGGTGACTCCGGCGTCATTGTTGGTGTTCGCGGCGCGGTTCTCCCCTTTGCCTTCCGGGTAATGCACCGGCTCTGTTGCCAGCGCATACTCTCCCGAGCCCGGAATCAGCGCCACACCCTGCACCAAATCCGCAGCCGTATCCTGCCCCGCGCGGATAACCTCAAAATTAAACTGCGGTACACGGTTGCCAAACTGCGTGATGTCGAGATCCTCAAACACCACATAGGCCACGCCGCGATAGGCCGGGGCATCGCCCTCCACCGCCACAATCGCTGGGTCGGCCATCTGGCTTTCGCTACCAATATGCAGGCGCGAGTTGATCCCGCTCATATCCAGCCGCTTGCCATCCGCCCAAACCCGCCCGATCCGCGAAATCTCACCTTCGCAAAGCGCAATTGCCAAGCTCACAGAATAGCTAAATTCACGGGTTTTCGGCGCGCCCAAACCTTTGCCAGAGCCGCCCGTCGCTACATTCTCACGAAACCGGCTGGCCCAAATCACCTGCCCGCCAACACGCATCGCGCCATAGACCTGAGCCATTGGCCGCCCTTCTGCAGCCCCCTGAATACGCAGAGTGTCCACGCGCCCGTGCTCCACCGGCGCAGAGCCGCCAAGCAAGCCTTGGTCAATAATATTGCCAATCGTGCCGCCCACGGCCCGGCCAATTACCGCCGCCCCCAAACCTAAAACCGATCCGCCAATGGCGTTGCCAATCGCCCCGCCAGCCGCTGCCAATAATATCGTCGCCATTTATGCTCTCCCCTCAGGAATTCGAAATCTTCCGGCAATCCGCCGTGCCCATGCTGGCGTCAGCGGAGATTCCACCACCCCGCGCCCCGAATAGGCGTGTATAATCTGCTCTCCGCCCGACCGGTTGTCTGACAATATCGCCACATGTTTCACCACACCGCGACCAACCCGAAACAGCAGCACATCACCTGGTAGCGCGGTCTCAACCTCGCGCATATGTCGCCTTGCGGCAGGCAAAAGCCGCTCTACCCCGTCGGTTTCTGCCAAATCCGGTGAATATGGCCCCGGCTTTTCCGGCTCGGTGCCCAAATGCTCACGCCAGATCCCGCGCAAAAGGCCGAGACAATCCGCCCCGGCCCCTTTGCAGCTGGCCTGATGCTCATAAGGCGTGCCAATCCAGCCGCGCGCCAGCACCACAATTTCAGTGCCCATTCACAAGGCTCCCGCCATCGTTAACCTCGTTGGCGCGCGGAAAATCGGATGCCCAATCATCACCCGGAATTGTTGGAAATCCCCTAAAGTTCAAAAGGTTGGAAAATTTCTCAGCACAGGTCGCAGACCGCTTGTCACATCCCACAACCAACTCCGCCCGATCCCCAACCTCCACCGGAGCTCGCAACTCTTCCCAAAGCTCAATATCGCGGAATTTGTCCTCTGCTATATCGACCTTCACGATCGATATAACCCCCGCATTCGCCCCGCTTATCCAGCGCATATGACCGCTGGAAAACCAACCGGAATCCGCTGATACGACCGGATCAACCAGCAACCGCCGCTTGTTGCTCACGTCCAGAACGCTCACCGTTTCAACCCGCCCCGCGACCTCAAGATCAACCGTACAGCGGCTATCCCCCAATGTCGCATCACATCCCGGTACATAGGCACGGCCCAGCGGCTGGTTCAGGGATTCCGCCAAAGACCGCAGCTCAACTTCAAACGCAGATGACCCGCGCCGGATCTCTCCAAGCGTACCCCGAAAAACAAGCGTCCGAACTGAAACATCATCCCAGTTCACCAACCACTGCATGACCTCCGCCCGGTCAAACCGACCAGCCATGATATCGCCATCCTGCAAACCCACTGCGCTCAGTGCGCCCACGGCCTGCCCGTTATCCACGCTCAAGCCCGTGCTGCTCTCCAATGCCGAAGCATCCATCCCCGAGCCAGCCAGATAAACCTGTCCGCCAAAGTCCAGATCCCGGTCATGATCGGTGAATCCGAAGGTCTTGCCATCTTGGCGCACAAGCTGCCAACACCGGCAGATCGTTGTCGCACCGCCATCCAGTAATGCTTGAAAATCACTCGAAACCGCCATCAGACCCGCACCTCGACAACTGGGATTGAAGGTATCTCGCCCGCAGAAAATGCGCCCGAGCTGGCTTCAATCCGATCCGTGTCAAACCGCACCGGCACGTCAAATTCAAACCCGGCGGTCAAAATGGCATCCAGCCCCGGGGCTTCGAAAAAGTTCACCACGCCCGTTGCATAATCCATCGCAAAATGTTCACCCTCTTCCAATGTGTCTCCACCAAGCGCAACCGACACACGCCCCTCGACCGGTTTCGAAATCTGTCTTGAATACACAAAGTCACCCGAGCGGTAGTTCTTCAAAAGTGGAAACACCTGTTCAACGCCATCCCCGACACCAAACTCCTGATCCCGAGGGCCAAACTCGTCTGATGGCAAGCAAGATTTAAAGTCCGTCCAGTCTTTCCAGCGAAAGCCAAAAAGCTGTCCGCGTCGGGCTTCAAAAAATGCAAAAGCCTCCGAAAGATCATCAAGGGAGCGCATCCCCAGCCCCGCATCATACCGGCGGCGGCTCTGTGCCCAGGGTGAATTCCGCTCTTCAAACCCGTTGGAAAGGCTCACAATTTCGGTGCGCCGCTCCGGCCCACCCGCTGATCCAAACGACAATGCCGTCGGAAACCTGACTTCGTGAAAATTCATTTCACCCTCCCGAAAAAGTTAAAGATTGCGTTGGCCGCGCGCCAAAGCCCGCTGATATTGCGCTGCAATTTGGCTGCGCGAGCGCTGAAAACCGGCCACATCCGGTGTGGTAATATTCATGGTCACGTTCACCGAGCCACTGCCGCCACCGCGCACACCAAGCTTGCCGTCCGCGCCCCGCGCCAGCGGCATAATCGCCTCCGGTCCGGCTTCCCCCATCAAGCCCATGCCGCCCCGCATAGGAAAGCTCGTCGCCTGTGAAACCACGCCCCCTTTAGCAAACGCTTGCACGCGCCCGCTTGAAAAAGCCGCTCCGTTTTCAAATGGAAGCACCCCCTGCATCAGGTTTTGCAATCCGCCGCCAATCAGATTTCCCAATTGGCCGGTCACAGGTTTCAACACCGCATCCAGCGCGGAATCCGCGATTGAGAGCGATAGACCGCGCAACACGTCCGTTAATCGCCCGCCATCAAAAACAAGGCTATCGAACGCGTTCCGCAGGCTTGTGCCCACAGAGCGGGTAAAACTTGTGGCTTGTGAGCCTGTGGCTGCCAATACCGTGTTCACCCCGGCAAGTTCCGTCTTAAATGCCGCCGCTACCGCCTGGGTTCCGGCAATGCTCCCCTCAAGGTCGCCAAGCGCGAGGTCGAGGTTCTCTAAATCCGATGTAATTTCGGCCATAACTACTCCTTAGTGTCAGGATATTTCGCCATTAATTCGCCAAGCCCCGAGCGCGACAGTGTTTTTGAGCCATCCAGTCCGGCCATTAGGGCCAGTTCCGCTGGCGTTAGCTGCCAGAACTGGTCCGGGGTCAGCCGTAGCTGCCCCAGACCCAGCCGCACCAACGCTGCCCAGTCAAACTTCTTCATCGGCCACCGTGAACGCCCGCTTCAGCAGCAGGGCTCCGGCCTTTGCCGCCGCCATCGGTCCGCCCTCAATCGAGCAGCCAAGCAGCGTTTCACGGTCAATTAGCAGCCCAGCTCCGCGCAGCCCCGCCAGCAGCAGCGCTATCAAATCGCCAGAGCTAAAAGCCCCGCTTTCAAACCGCTCCACCAGTGCCAGCAACGAGTCCGCCCCCAGCGCCTCTTCGAGCTCGGCCAGCGCCCCGAGCGTCAGGCGCATGTTCCGCGCCTCTCCGTCCAGCACCAGCGTCACGTCTCCGCGATAGGGGTTCATACGAGGTCCGATACAAAGTTCAGTTCGCCACCCGAGGCCAGCGTGATTTCATAGGTCGCCTCCCCGTCATAGCTGCCCGCATATTCGAGGTTGGTTATCTGAAACGGCCCCTCCAGCGTGCCCAATTCAGGGATAATCACTTGATAATCCGGGATCTCGGCGCTGAAAAAATACATCCGCGCCCGCTCGTCGGTGAAATCGTCGAGGAAAACCCCCGAGCCGCTGATCGTCGCCGAGCGCACACCCGTGCTCGGCAGCAATTCNCGCCAGCCACCNGCGCTCACCATATTGGTGATATCCACGGTTTCGGCATTNAACGAAATCCGTGATGCCCGCAGGCCGGCAAAGGTCGTAAATGTCCCCGAGCCGGTCATGTCAATTTTAATCAGAAGGTCTTTACCTTTTTGAGCCGCCATTTTTTAGCTTCCTTATATAGTGCCATCATCAAGAATTGCGCGAAACACCAGCGCAATCCGTCGCGTTTCCGGGGCCGCGCCCCGGCGCGCCCTCGATTTCAAAAACTTCAGGTTCACCAAGGCCCCGCGGCTCAGTGTCAGGTCCGCCCAATCAAGGCTGTCTACCACCAGTCCTGCCACCTCCTTGGCCGCGCTATAGCCCGCAAAATCCGAGTGGACATTGACCTCAAAATCCAGTGTGCAGCCGCTATGGCCGGCGCTGGAGCGGTCCTTCGCCACCTCGTCCCCGAGGGTGATATAGGTGCCGATGGGCGGCGTGCTGTCCCCCGCAGGTGGCGCGTCATAAATGCCCGCCACCAGCGCAACCAGCGCCCCGTTCCCCGAAAGGTTCGTAAAAACAGCCTCTTGCAGGGCCGCGCTCATCGCATAGCTCATAGCCTGCCCTCCTCGGCCCAAATCTCGAGGTAATGTCCAGCCTCGTCATATTCGCCCACAGCCAAAATATCGAAGGTCCGCAAACCTTCGCGAAAGCGCTGGTCCGGACGTGGCCGCGAGTCAGAGCCAAAAGGCGCCGCCCGCGTCAAAATCTTGTATTTCGCCACCGGCAGGGTCCGCGCCCCTACCAGCTTTTCCGATGCGCCACGCGCATCAAGGTTCGCCCAAAGCGCCCCCTTGGAAACCCAGCTCTCGGTAAAACCACCCATGCCATCGGGCACGCGGTCAAGCTCCTCGAGTACCAGCTTCCGGTTCAGCTTTGGCGTGTTCATGCCGCACCGCCAAGGCGCAACCGCCGGTAGGGTTCTATCAAGGCCATCACGCCAAAAGGCATTTGCCCGGCTTTGGCAACCATCTCGTCACGATGCTCATAATAGGTCGCCGCCAGCAGAAAAACCGCCTGCTTCAAAGCACTCGGAATATCTTCCCAAATCCCGTAACCCGCATCAAAGCTCACCTGTGCCGAGCCATATTCCGGTATCTCCGGTAATTCACCCTCCAGAGCCACCAGCCGTGGCCGCTGAATATCCGGCACCAGCCCGAAAAGTGTCGAGTTGATATAGGTAGGTGAGCCCTTGGCCTGATAGATGATCAGCTGCGTAATCGCGTTCACCGGCGAAACCGGCAGCGCTTGCCCGCCATCCTCGCGCCGCCAAATGTAAACCCGCCAGTCAAAGCTCCGCGCGATCAAAATCTTACCGGTGCGGGCTTCAATTGCCCCCATAGCAGCCCGCAAGCAGCTCTCCAGCAGCGCATTCTGCCCACCGTCATCAGCAAAGCCACTGCCCAGCCGCATATGCTCGCCAAACTCGGCCACCGGAAAATCCGCGCTGGTCAAAGTTGTTGTTTCAGTCAGATTCATGAAATTCTCCAGTCATTGAGGTCGAAACCCGCAAGATCACCGCCTGTTTCAGCACCCGCTTGGTGTCGGTGCCCACGGTGCAGGTCAGCAGGTAAACCTGCCCTTCCACACCGCCAATCAGCACCACCCGCGCACAGCACCCACCTACGGTTTGTTCAATAATTCTCAGGCAATTCGGGTCGTCATCTACCGGCTGAACTGTCCAGCCAAGGTCATCAACCACTTGTTCGTTTTTCAAAAGCCCCCCGTGTCGCCAATCAATGGTGAAGGCAAGCTCGGAGTTCGGGTCTTTCAGGATTGTGCCGCGCATTTGGGTCCAGTCGTTTTAATCGTTATTGAATCCCCCCGTGCCGCCCATACGGAGGGAGGAACAGCAAACCGGAAGCACGGGGGTCCGGCCTCCCCAAGGGGAGGCCTATTGCGGCTTAGGCTTGCGCCTTAAGACACCGCAAATTTCAGCAGCTTGATCGCTGCAAAATCACTCACGTCACCACCCACGCGCTTGGTGGCAAAGAAAAGAACATGTGGTTTCGCGCTAAACGGATCCCGCAAAATGCGCAGATCAGGGCGCTCGGCAACCGTATAACCCGCGCCAAAATCACCAAAGGCAATCGCCATGGCGTCAGCCGCAATATCCGGCATGTCTTCAGCAATAAGCACAGGGTAGCCCATGAGGCGCGCCGGCTCACCAGCCGCCAACCCGTCAGACCAAAGGAAGCGACCATCCACATCCTTCATCTTGCGCACCGCACCAGCGGTTTTGGAGTTCATCACAAACGAAGCATTGGCGCGATACTGCGCGTTCAGCGCATAAACCAGATCCACAATCGCATCGGCCTGATCCACGGCAGCAAAATCACCAGCGGCACCAGTGGCCACATAGCCAAGGTTGCCCCAGCTCCAGCTGCCATCCGCCACAGACGCGTGGGTCAAAAAGCCGGTTGGCTTGTCAACGCCGTCACCCGACACAAAAGAAAGGCTTTCAGCGCGGGAAAACTTATCCGCAATGCGGCCCGCCAGCCAGCCTTCCACATCAAAAGCACTATCGTCCAGCAAACGTTGGCTCGCTTTTGGCAGCGCCGAAAGCTCGTGCAGCGGGATAGAGATACGGTCAATCAGCGGCGTGCCGGTTTCGGTGGATGCCGTAGTTTCATCNGCCCAGCCAGCGCCNATNTCGGTGTGGTCCACCAGCACGTCATAAGCGGTGCTTTCCACTTGCACCACATTGGCAATCGCACGAATAGATGAGGCACCACGCAGCACAGAGGTAATCTGGTCAGCGGTCTGCGGGTCTACCAAATAGCCACCATCCGCGGAAACGGCGGTTGAAAGCGCCTTTTCTTCCATCGGAAGACCACGCAGCGCGTCATCGTCACCCGAGCGAAGATAAGCCGAAAATGCCTTTTTGTGGGGCATGGTAAGGTCAGCCGCAGTTGAAAGCGCCGGGCGGGAAGAAGAGATAGATTTACGATCAAGCATGTTCAAACGATTTTCCTGTTCTTTAAGTTTAGTTTTAAGTTCCGTCTGGAACCCATTGAATTCAGACAAGAACCCTTGCAGTGCAGCCTTCACTTCCACAGCCGGGCCTTGCGCCTTGGTTTCGGTATTACCCATTGGTTTTCCTTTACAGCGTTTCGATTTTCCTTAAAAAACCTGCGTCGGAAAGCGCGTTCGAGCGCAAGTGAGAGGCAGCGTTTTCCGATACAAATCAAATCAAAACGATTTGGTTGGGCTGGCACTAAGCCAGCATGTCTCTGGCAGCACGAAACGTGTCCGCCAGATTTTGCGCCAACGCCTCTTCATCCGAAGAAGGCTGCACACGCGCCTCTTGGAGCATCGGGAAGGTCACCAAAGACACTTCCCAAAGCTCGATCTCATGTAGCAAACGGCCCTTGCTGGCCTTCTCGCTACGCTTGGTGCGGTACCCGATCGACAAACCGTCAATCGCCCCCGCTTCCAGCAAAACTTGCGCCTCACGGCCGGCCTGAACCTCGGTCAGCAAACGCCCGGTCACCCGCAAGCCTTTGGCATCTTCCACAATCTCGTCCCACACGCCAATCGGCTGGGTTGCATCGTGCTGCCAAAGCATTTTCACCTTGCCGCCACGAGCCTTGAGTTGCGCCAAGCAATCCTTGTATGCCCCCGCCTGCACCACATCGCCGCCTTGGTCAGGCGCGCCAAACAGGCTCGCATAGCCGCTGATCACAGCGCCATCCACAGCCGTTTCTTCCAGCGCACAAAATTTGGTTTCGTAAGCAGGGCCTACGAATGGAGAAAATTTCATCTCATTCCCTTTCAATGATTTTCAGGTGTTAGCCGCCGCGAAAAAACGCCACCGCCACGTTGGCCACAAACAAGCTCGCCGCGCCGTAAACCGCCAGCCACATGCGTTTTTCCAGCCGTTCCAGCATGGTCTCAATGCCGTTCAGCCGCCGCTCCAGCGCTTTCCAGCGCTCGTCAGTTACCTTTTCATGGGTTTCGATCCGCGCCTGTGCGGCATCAAATGGCTCATAGAGGTAGCGAGAGCCCCCGCCCTTGCGCTCACTCATCCATCATCGCTGGCAGGCCCAGCATGGCCCGTTTTTCAGCAACCGTCAGGAAGTCCGCCTTGGCCACCCGCCGCCACTGCGACTCGCGCTCCACACTCAGTGCCGGCACCGCATCAAGGTCCGCCTTCAACCGCATAGCGTCACCATAATAATCCGAGAGCCAATCCCCCAGCGCACCCGTTACCTTGCCAACCAGCGGCAACACCGTCTGCCGGTAAAACGCTCGGTTCGCCTCGGCGTAATTTGCATAAGCCGCGTCACCCGGCAGCCCCAGCAGCATCGGCGGAACCCCAAAGGCCAGCGCAATCTCCCGCGCCGCGCTTTCCTTGGTTTTCTGAAACTCCATATCCGAGGGGCTAAAGCCCATCGGCTTCCAGTCCAAACCGCCCTCAAGCAGCATCGGTCGCCCCGCATTACGAGCGCCCTGATGATGGCTCTCCATCTCGCTCACCAAGCGGTCATATTGGTCCTCCGCCATGCTCCCCATGCCGTCAGCGCCTTTGTAAACGATCGCGCCCGAAGGCCGCGCCGCGTTATCCAGCAGCGCTTTTGACCACGCACTCGCCGAGTTATGCACATCCAGCGCCGCCCCAGCTGCCGCCATAGGTGAAAGCCCGTAGTGGTCATCTGAGGGGTGGAAAAACTTCACATGCAGCACAGGTTTGACCTCGCCGCGCATATCAAACCGGTGCTTCTTGGCCCCAACGGCATATTCATAAGCCACCGGCCAACCATCCGCCCCCGGCACCACCCGCATCCGATCTGAACGCAGCACAAAAAGCTCCTGTGGCAGGCCGCTGTCATCCAGCCCCGCGGCCTCTACATAGGCGTCACCTGAAAGCAAAAGCTGCCCGTAAAGCGCCTCCAGAAGGTCCGCTTTACCCTGCCCTTGGTTGGGCCGCCCGAGCAGCCCCAGCATCGGGTGCTGTTCATAGCGGCGCTCAGCATCGCTCAGCACCAGCCCCACAGCCGCCGCCGCCTCGGCAATCATTTTTACACAGCGAAACCCAACCGGATTGCCAATAAACCCGTTGCGCGCCAAGCTCGCCGTATCCCGGCCAGACCAAGCCACCCGACCAGCCCCCTGAAAGGCCACAACCCCGGCCACCGCACTAGACTTCTTTTCTTCCACGCCTTTAGACGCCTTAAAAAGCTGCAAAACCATTAAGTTAAGCCCCCATGTTAAATGTAAATCTGAAGCAGGCGGCTATAGCCCCCGCACCCTCGGTGCCAAAAACTTGGCTGCCGGATCGATCATCAAATCCGTTATCGCCCAAACCAGCGCGTCCACGCGGTCCGGGCTGCCCGCGCCCTGATATCCGGTGCCTGTCATCTGGCACATCTGGTCTTCCAGCGCGTCCATCCCCGGCAAATGCGCCACGCGCCCTTGCTCGTAAAGTGCCGCCACCGGCTCTGCCCGCGCTACTTTCCCGCGCGAAGCCCGCACTGCCCGGTACGGCACCAAGGGGTCAATCTGCCGGATCAGGCTCTCGACCAACTCCCCGCCTTGGTTCACTTCCGCCACCAGCCGATCCGCACCATATTCATGAAACATCTGCACAGCCTTCGCCGCCCAAGCCTGCGGGCTCGCGCCCTGCACACTCGCATCCTTCAGCACCGTAGCTTTCCAGTTCACCGGTGGCCCCTCGGCCACCACACCCGCTACCACAATTCCGCAAAGGTCTGCCTTGGCCCCACTTGTTACCGGCGGGTCCACCGCCACCACAATCCGGCTAAATTCCTGCACGTCACCGCGCTTAATCCCTTCCAGCGACCACAGCGCCCCCTCTTCAGCTACCAGAAGCTCACCCTCAAGCTCCTGCCGCCCCAGCCGGGTGCCGTGATATTTCGCTGTCACATATTTCAAAAACGAAGCCGCCAAATTGGCACTGTTCGCCGAGGTCGGCGCCGAGGTTTTCACCGTTGAAGCCTCTCCCAAAATCTCCCGCAACAGCGCATTGTTCTTCGGCGTTGTCGTCACCACCTGCCGTGGCTCATCCCCCAGCCGTAACGCAAATTGCAGCATATCCCACGCCTCTCGCCCACGTTTCCACTTGGCCAACTCATCCACCCACGCCGCATCAAATTGCGGCCCGCGCAACCGCTCCGGATCAAAGGCCGAGTAAAGCTCCGCCACCGCCCCGTTTGGCCACAGCAGCCGTTTGCGCGTCGCCTGCCACTCGGGTCGCCTGTCCGGCGGCGTGCAGGCCAAAATCCCGCTTTCCCCAAAAACCATCACTTCGCGGCACTGGTCAATCGTTTCACCAACCAGCGCCACACGCTTGCAGTGGCCCGAATCCGCAGGCCGCGCGCCCTCAACCTGAGCGCGCACCCACTCCGCTCCGGCACGGGTTTTCCCCGCGCCACGCCCCCCCAAAATCACCCATGTCTTCCAGCTACTTGCCGGCGAAAGCTGGTGCCCCTCCAAGGCCCAAAACTCAAAGAGCCAAGGGAGGGACACCAGCGCATTGTCGCTCAACCCGGCCAGCGCTTCATTCAGCGCGTCCGGCTTGAGCCCGCTTAAGTAGTCGATCACAGATCTCGCGTCTTGCCGCGTCAAGGTCGAGCGCGGCTTTTCCGCCGCCCGCTTTTTCACGTTTCCCAAGCTGCACCTCTATATCAACAATTTGCTGTAAGGTCTTGAAATGTTGTTTGATCTGCGCCTCGGTAGCGCGAGGGTCCTCAGACTCCAATCCGCCTTCCAGCCGTTCAATCAACACTTGCAAACCCCGCGCCAACCGTTTGTAAACAAACTTGGCCGTGCGCAAGGTATCCTCACTGGGCGTGCCAGTTTTGGATGATTTCGATTCCATATGTTAAGCCTTCACCTGCCTCCGTATCGGGGCAGAAACGAAAAAGCAGCGCGCCCTTCGGCACCCTGCTTACCCACTTCTTCCAGCTTGCCTAGAGTTATACCCAACACCGTTCGCAAAGTCAAGAAATTTGCACAACCTAAGGGCGTTCGGTACGCAACACCTCGCGTTAACTAATTTGCAAGCCTATGAAATTGCTGCTAGTTTCCAGCTGCGCGCCAGCGAGCCACGTTTTGATTATGCGCCGCCAACGTGGTTGCAAAAGCGTGGCCGCCCGTGCCATCCGCCACAAAATAGAGGTAATCCGTAGAATCAGGATTCGCCGCCGCTTCAATGGCCAGCCGCCCCGGGTTGGCAATCGGAGTGGGCGGGAGACCGGAAATTACATAAGTATTGTAGGGCGTTTCACCTTGAAGCTCACTCACGCGCAAACCACGCCCCAGTTTCTCACGCCCAAGCGTAATCCCGTAAATGACGGTCGGGTCGGTCTGCAAGCGCATCCCTCGGTTTAACCGGTTTACAAAAACGCTAGCCACCTGCCCGCGCTCCGAGCTCACGCCGGTCTCCTTCTCGATAATCGAGGCGAGAATAAGTAGCTCTTCAGGGGTTTCGATTGGCAAGTCCGTGGCTCTTACAGCCCACGCATCTGCCAGTATTTTCTCCTGTGACGCAGACATCTCGTCAAGAATAGACTGCCGCGACGCACCACGTCCAAACAGATAGGTATCCGGCGCAAGCGATCCTTCCGGCGGTATTTCGGCCACCTCGCCCGTCAGTATTTCGTTGGCCAACAAAACCTGAACAATCTCGAACGAACTCAGCCCTTCAGCCAGTGTCACCTTATACTGAACCGACCGACCAGAGGTCAGCACCAGCAACACAGCCTCCATGCTGGCCGCCGCCGGAATTTCGTATTCCCCAAACTTGAGTTGTGAATCCAGCCCCGTATACCGCGCCCCGAGCCGGAAGATATGTTCATCGCTAATTACACCGGCTTCTATCAGCCGCGGAGTCACCTTGGTGAGATTATCGCCTTGGTTTACTTCAATAAATGCGGGCTCACTCAATGGCCCCGGTTCGTAAAACTTCGCTTTCCCCCAGCCGATAATTGCGCCAAACCCCATCAGCGCCACGATCAGGAGCATAAACGCATTCGCTGCGAGTGATTTGCGCATTTAGCTATCCAACTTCTTGAAAACAACCGAAGCATTGGTGCCGCCAAATCCAAACGAGTTGCTTAAAGCTACATCAATCTTGCGTTTCACAGCCTTGTTAGGGGCAAGATCCAGCGGGCTGTCCACATCGGGGTTGTCGAGGTTGATGGTTGGCGGTGCAACCTGATCGCGGATCGCCAGAATAGAGAAAATCGCCTCCACAGCTCCAGCAGCCCCCAGCAAGTGCCCGATCGAGGATTTTGTAGACGACATCGTTGCCTTGCTATCCTCTCCCAAAAGTCGCGCCACTGCACCCAACTCGATCGTATCTGCCATGGTCGACGTTCCGTGCGCATTCACATAATCCACATCAGCAGGCTCCAGCCCGGCATGCTTTAGCGCGGATTTCATCGAGCGGAAGCCGCCGTCACCATCCGCAGCCGGCGCGGTNATATGATAAGCATCCCCCGAAAGACCATAGCCAACAACTTCTGCATAAATCTTCGCGCCACGCGCGCGCGCGTGCTCAAGCTCTTCGAGCACCACAATGCCAGCGCCTTCGCCCATCACAAAGCCATCACGGTCTTTATCATAGGGGCGGCTCGCGCTCTTGGGGTCATCCGCCCGCTTGGTCGAAAGCGCCTTGGCAGCGTTAAAACCAGCCATGCCGATGCCGCATATCGCGGCTTCAGCCCCGCCGGCGACCATCACATCCGCATCGTCAAACATAATCAACCGCGCTGCATCCCCAATCGCATGGGTGCCGGTCGAGCACGCTGTTACAACCGCGTGGTTCGGCCCCTTAAACCCGTAGCGGATCGAAACTTGCCCCGAGCAAAGGTTGATCAACGATCCCGGAATAAAAAATGGGGAAACCCGCCGCGGCCCTTTTTCGGCCATCATCAGCGTGGTTTTCTCGATCAGAGCCAAGCCACCTATGCCTGAACCGATCATTACACCTGTGCGCTCGCGGTCCTCTTCGCCTTCTGGGGTCCAGCCAGCATCTTCCACAGCCTGCTGCGCCGCGGCCATCGCAAACAGGATAAACGTATCCACCTTGCGCTGCTCTTTCTTGGCCATGTAGTCATCGGGGTTAAACGTCCCGTCGCTCCCGTCACCGAATGGCACCTCACAGGCATAGGTCGTGGCGAAGCCTTCTGTATCAAAATGCGTGATCGGCCCCGCGCCCGATTGCCCGTCCAGCAACCGCTCCCATGTTTCTTCCACACCATCTGCCAAAGGGGAAACCATCCCCAATCCTGTAACCACAACTCGACGCATATTCCTGCTCCCGATTAATTCAATTCACAATGGTTTACCCCAAGCAAAGTGCGAAGGGCAAGGGATTCTCAATCTACCCTTGTTACTGTATCTGGATTTGCGCGCGCTCAAAGCTCGCCTGCTCTTTGCTGCCGTCATCATACTTGAGCATGACCGTGACAGAGTGCACCGAGCCAACCGGAAAACTCACATAAAGCGGGAATTGCACAGGGTCCATCGAGGAAGGTGCGGCTGTGCCCTCATGGCAAGGTTCCATTGCGTATAGGTTGCTCGGTGTTTCGCCGTTTATACCGTAAAGAATGCCGTCCAACCCGCAACGAAAGCTCATCAAGTGGGTAAAATAAAGTAAATCCTGCCCGTCAAAAACACGAACGGCGACCCAGCTGCCCTGGGTCATACCCAGAATTGGCTTTACTTCCTCAGCCGTCATAAACTGCGCCTGCGCACCACTCGCAAAACCTGATGCCACTAAAAGTGCGCCAAAAAAATTTCTGATTTTCAAAACATTTTCCCAATAAAAAACGGCACCCGACCGCGCCGGATGCCGTTTTATCACAATGTAACCAGAGAATCAGGCGTTTTCAGTGATGTATTTTACTGCGTCGCCAAAAGACTGGATGTTTTCAGCGGCATCGTCAGGGATCTCGATGCCAAACTCTTCTTCAAACGCCATTACCAGCTCAACAGTGTCGAGGCTGTCAGCGCCCAGATCGTCGATGAAGGACGCGCCTTCAACAACTTTGTCTTCTTCCACGCTGAGGTGCTCGACAACGATTTTTTTCAGGCGATCTGAAATGTCGCTCATAGTTTCATCCTTTTAGCAGTTGAGCGGCGAACCGCTCGGGTTATAAGGTGTCATCGGCCAGCTGCCAAATCTTCCATTAGAAAAACAAAATTCGCCCGTTGGGCAGCGCCCCCGGTAAATCCTGTGGGGGCTATAGCATACTTAGAATAGTTGGCAAGCGTTTTTCCGGATTCAAGGGCAAGCTCACCGAAAACTCTTGCCATGCGACTAGTTCGAGATACTCTCGATCTTTTTACCAAAACATTTTCATTTGGAGGCATTATGGCTGTCAAAAAACTTGGCGCCCCTGTGGGCGAAACTAAACGTATTACCGAAGGTAAACCAGTTAAAACAACAAATCTGATGTAGAATTGGTTCAGCAAATGCTGATCGACAACGGGGTTTCCGGCGTCAAAATCACCGAAAAAAGAGATTCGAAACTGATAAAATCAATTCAGGGTTATCAAAAATCGGCACTCGGCTACAAAACACCGGACGGGATCGTTGACCCGGGCCTGCCGACCGAAAAAAAGCTGACCCCAAAATACGCGGCCGCTCAAAAAAAGCGGGATTCGATCAAATACAAGCGCGTCACGATGAAAGGAAAGTGCTATATTGTGACAGAGGACGAGTTCAAGAAACTCGTGGCGGATGCGATCAAAAAACTCAAACCGCTGGTCGAGTGCTATCGCAAGCAATAAGACACCTGTGAAAGCATCTACGAGGCGTATCTGAAAGTAGGTACACTCGAAAAAGGCTATCTCGCTGCGGTTTCCAACATGCTGGTCATCAAGTATAGCGGTGCCTCCCTACCGTCATCGAGCTATGCCAGCAAAGCCCTTTCCGAGGTTGGTAAAGTCGAGCGCGCAATTGCCTCGGGTAAGGTTGAGGATGTTTATAAATACCTGCCTGCGGCTGAAACTGCGGTCAACAAATTCACATCCGAGATGCTCAAGTTCCTGAAAGCCTATTCCAATAGCGCCAATACGATCGGGGTAACCCTCGGGCTCACAACCGCCGTTGGCTGGGTGGTTGTCGGGGCAATAGCCGGGCCGGTGCTGGTCACTGGCGCGGGGTTAACCGCAGCCGAGGCTGCCATGGTTGCCGGTGGCACCACTTCGGCGTTGAGTTCGCTTTCGACCGAAGTCGGCAAAATCGCGATGAAAGAAAAACCGGCCACGCCGGGGGATCTGCTGGATGCGGCCTTTAATGTGGCGGTAGATACTCTCACCGGCGCGGCTACCGGAGCTGTCAGTTCAACAATCAAGTTGAAGTTTGTTGATGATATGGCAAAACGCGTTGCGCCGATGATGGTCAAGAAGCTCAGCGGGGTTATGTCGGAAAAGGCTGTGCAAACCTTGCTTAAAACCTACCTCGCTGAAGGGGGTAAAGCAGCGCTATCAGGCGCGGCTGAAGAAGCGATAGCCCTGTTTGGCAAATCTGCCAAATCCGGAAAGGTGCCCAGTGAAAAGGATCTTTACGATTCAGTGGCCAACATTCTTTTCAAAGCGCTCTCGGCAGGGCTGGTGAAAAACCTACAAGGGTTTAACGCCAAATGGTCGGTCGCCGCGCGGGATACGGTTGCCAAAAAGCTGGGCGAAAACGCGATTGGAAAACTGACCAAAGACAAAGATATCGGAAAGATGATGCAGGCCAAGCTGATCAAGGATATCGGCACCGGTGCGATTGGCGGCGTTGCGGCCAAGTTCGGGTTTGACAAGGCGATTGAAGCCGCGAAAGGCACGGAAACCCCGGACAAGCTTTCGGCCTCGGCTGAAAAAGCCGTGCTTGGCGATACAAAGATCAAGAAAATGGTCGACGATCTCCTTCAGGAGATGATCATGGAAGAACGCACGAAAACGTCCGAACGTTAAGAGAGAGTCGGGTTTGCCTGCTTCCGGCATGGCAAACCCGATTTATCAGAACATCGCCATGCCACCGTTCACGTGCAGCGTTTGCCCGGTCACATATCCGGCCTCGGCACTGGCCAGATAAAGCGCAGCCGCAGCAATTTCTTCCGAGGTTCCCATCCGGCCCATCGGCACACCGCTTAGCAGGGTTGCTTTTTGTTCGTCAGTCAGCACGTCTGTCATCGCAGTCGTGATGAACCCCGGCGCAATTGCGTTCACCGTAATCCCGCGGGATGCCACTTCCTGCGCCACTGATTTGCCCATGCCGATCACGCCAGCTTTTGAGGCCGCATAGTTCGCCTGCCCCGGATTGCCGGTCACACCTACAATGCTGGATATGTTAATAATCCGCCCACCGCGCGCTTTCATCATCGGGCGCATCACGGCGCGCATCAGCATCATGGTGGAGGTCAGGTTGATCTCCAACACCTGATCCCATTCCTCATCTTTAAGGCGCATAAAAAGGTTGTCTTTGGTGACACCGGCGTTGTTCACCAATATATCCAAGCCGCCCATGGCTTCAATCGCCTGCCCGGGCAGGGCCTTCACCGCGTCCCGGTCCGAAAGATTACACGGCACCACATGCGCGCGCTCGCCAAGCTCGGCGGCCAGCGCGTTCAGCGGGTCCACCCGCGTACCCGAGAGAGCAACCGTGGCCCCCGCCCTGTGCAACGCCGTCGCAATAGCGCCGCCAATTCCGCCCGAAGCGCCGGTGACCAACGCTGTTTTTCCTGTTAGATCAAACATGTTTGTTTCCTACTGCTAAGAATGCGCCATTTATACCTTGCCTAATACAAGGGCAAAACCCTAATTGCGTTCGCATTCGGATAATAATTTGGAAATCGCCCCGCGTGAGCCGGAAAGCGATATCCGACCGTGCAAGTCAAAACTCGGCATCGAAACCAGAACCTCCTGCCCGGATTGCAGGGCCTCGAATAGCGGGTGCTCACGATCCCACGCCAAACGCATGAAGCCGAATTCATCCGTAGCGCCGTAGTATTGAGCGTAATCCGAATAGGTGAAATCCCCTACCTTCAACGAAATTGGCCAGTATTCTCCACCGGTTGGCACACCATTGGGCAGGCCGTTCATCGGATAGTAGTTTACGGCCAATGCCGGGTAAATACAGATGACGGCAATGGAATGCGGCGCACCACAAGGGCTTGCGGCTTCAGGTGAATCAGCTTCAAATCCGCCAAACTCGGTGTGGGTCCAGCTGCTTTCGCACTCCTGCGCTACGGCACTACCCGTGCAGCCCAACGCAGCTATTGCAGCTAAAACCGTCAGCTTTTGCATACCACTATCCTTCAAGATAGGCGGCAATATCCGCTGGTGTGCCAACATTCTTAACCCCGAGGTTGCGATCAATCCGCCGGACCATCCCGCTCAGAGCCTTGCCGGCCCCGATCTCCACGGTTTCGGTCACACCCTTCCCGGCCATATAAAGGACAAGCTCGCGCCAGCGCACCGAACCGGTCACCTGCGCCACCAATAGCTTTTGAATATCGGAGGGCGAACTCACGGCCTCGGCACTTACGTTGGCGACAAGCGGCACCAAGGGTGCCTTAATTTCCACCTGACTCAACGCCTCGGCCATGGCGTCCGCTGCCGGTTGCATCAAGCTGCAATGAAAGGGCGCGCTGACCGGCAGCATCAAAGCCCGTTTGGCACCGGCCTCTTTGGCGAGCACGGCCGCACGTTCGACCGCAGCCTTGTGGCCTGAAATTACAACCTGCCCCGGGTCGTTATCATTTGCAGCGGTGCAAACCTCACCCTCGGCGGCGGCTTCGGCCACTTGCTGCACGGCCTCAAACCCAAGGCCGAGAACGGCCGCCATAGCCCCAACACCAACGGGGGTAGCCTCCTGCATGGCTTTGCCGCGAATGCGCAACAGCCGCGCGNTATCTGCAATTGAAAGAGCCCCTGCCGCGCATAGCGCCGAATATTCGCCAAGCGAGTGCCCGGCAACAAATGCCGCGTCCGTTACCGTGACCCCTTCCGTGGACAGTGCAGCCATTGCGGCTAGAGAAGTCGCCATTAAGGCGGGTTGTGCGTTCTCTGTCAGGGTCAGCTCCGCGATGTCGCCTTCCCAGATCAGTCCGGAAAGTTTTTCGCCCAGCGCTTCATCTACTTCATCGAAAACCGCTTTTGCCGCGGGGTAGGCTTCAGCAAGTTCTTTGCCCATGCCAATTGATTGCGCCCCTTGACCGGGAAAAATAAAAGCTTTGGTCATTCTTGCCTCACAGTTGGATTTCTTCGAACTATAATCAGCCTTATTCGCAATTTACAGGTCGGAATTCTCAAGTTGCCCACTTTTGTGCCGCCGTTGGTGCGAAACTACATGCGATCAATCGAATATACGCTTGACCATATATGCGAATCATCGCATAAGCGCCTTATGAAACAAACAACCCTTTTCCATATCCTGAGTGATGAAACCCGACTCCGCGCACTGGCCCTTATGCACAATGCTGGCGAAGTCTGTGTTTGTGAACTGGTGCACGCGCTCCAACTTTCACAGCCCAAAATCTCTCGCCATATGGCTGCCATGCGTGATGCAGGCCTCGTTTTACCCCGCCGTGATGCTCAGTGGGTGTTTTATGCCCCCAACCCGGATTTGCCCGATTGGCAAATACAGGTGCTTCAATCCGCGATGAAGGGTGTCAAAGACGAACCGGCAATAGCCGATGATCTCAGCCGTCTCAAATCCATGTCCAACCGCCCCGAGCGCTGCGCCGCCTGATATAAGGACCCCGAATGTTCGCGATTTTTACCCAACTGGCCGATTGGCTTGCCTACGGCTTGCTGCGCCTTTCCCCCGAAACCCGGCTCGGGGAGGCGGTGCATTTCTTTATCGAAGATGTCACCAAAATCTTCTTTTTATTGACCATCATCGTATTTGCGATCGGCTTTTTCCGCGCCATGCTTACCCCTGAGCGGGTGCGCAAGGTGGTTGCCGGTCGCTCGCGCTTTGTGTCTTACCCGATGGCCGTGGGCCTCGGCGCGGTTACGCCATTTTGCTCTTGCTCCTCGGTGCCTCTATTTATCGGCTTTCTCGAAGCCCGCATTCCGCTTGGGGTAACCATGGCGTTCCTCATCGCCTCCCCCATGATCAATGAAGTTGCCGTTGTTGTGCTCGCAGCCGCTATTGGCTGGAAATACGCGCTTCTTTACGTTGCTGCCGGACTGACTGTTGGCATCATCGGCGGCTTGATGATCGAAGTGCTTAAGCTGGAAAAATGGGTTGAAGGCTATGTCTGGAATATCAAAATGGGCGAGGCCAAACTTCAAGCCGCCAATACCAACTTCAAGGCTCGGGTTGATTACGCGGTTGACCAGGTGAAAGAGATCATCGGACGGATCTGGATCTATGTGCTGGTTGGCATCGGAATTGGCTCTCTGCTCCACGGGTTTGTGCCGGAGAGCTTTTTCCTCAAATACGCATCGGCGGATAACTGGCTCGCCGTTCCTGCAGCCGTTATGACCGGCATTCCGCTTTACTCAAATGCAACCGGGGTGATCCCGATTGTGGAAGCCCTGATGTCCAAAGGTGTGCCGCTCGGCACGGTGCTGGCGCTCATGATGTCAGTCGCCGCGATTTCCCTGCCCGAAATGGTGATATTGCGCAAAGTGCTCAAGCCTCAGCTTATAGCCACCTTTGCTGGCATCCTGTTCGTCGCCTTTATCAGCGTCGGCTATCTGTTTAACGCTCTTGTTGTCTAAAAGGAGACTCTCGTGAAAACCTTCAAAATCCTCGGCTCTGGTTGCAAAAACTGCGCCAATACCGCTGACCTCGTAACCCGCATCGCGTCCGAATCCGGTGTTGAAGTCACCATCGAAAAAGTGACCGATATGGGCGAGATCATGGGCTACGGCGTTATGTCGACCCCCGGTGTGATTGTGGATGACAATCTCGTGCACGCTGGTGGCATGCCATCTGCGGCCCAAGTTACCGAATGGGTGAACGCGTGAGCGCCCCGCAGCTCCACAGCTCGATTGTGGCCATGGTTTCATTGGCTTCGGGGATTGCCGCCAATCACCCGGCCATGGGCCAGTGCCAATTGGACCGCTTGCGTGCGGCTGGCGTACCACAAGACCAGATCGACGCGGTCATCGAGATTGCCCGCCACATCCGCGATGAAGCCTCCGAGAAGCTCGACTTCGCTTTTGATGAAGCGGCCGGTGGTGCAATAGCCGCCGCTACCGAGGGCGAGGCCTGCGGGTGTACACCTACGGCCAGCGGGCAAAGCTGTTGCTAGCAGGCGGCGGGTCCGGTATCACTCTGGCATGAGCCTCGACAATCCTCTGCCTGACACTCAGTTCTGGCGCCTCTATCAGGGGCGCTCGAAAGGCCTCCTCCATTGGCCGGATGTCGATGCATTTTGGGAACACTTAGCCACCAAACCAGAAGGGTGGTATGTTTACGACCTTGAGTCCGACCTACCGGAATCCCCGGCGCGAGCTACTGCTTTTCTTGATAGCTTGAATACAGCTCAAGCCTTGGTAAACCAGCGCCGCGAAAGCTCGCACAGCGGGGCCATTTATGTAGACAGCGCCGAGGCTCCCGCTTTTATAAAAATATTTGACCCAACCAATATGGGCACTTCCTGCGGCGGAGATCACGAAATGATCTTGCCCCGTTACATATTCAGCAAAGCCAAGCCTGACCGGAAGCCAGAACCAGCGCCACCCAAAAAGGGTTTTTTGGGCCGCTTGGTCCTCGCGCGATAGCGCTCTAAGATGTCCGATGGCCAAAATCCGATATGGGCGCAAAGCGCCGGCAAGAGGCAAGCAGCCCCAAAGCTGCGCCAAGATACCAGCACTGAAATTGTCGTAATCGGTGGCGGCCTGTCCGGCCTGAGCGCGGCTTTGCATCTGGCTCGTTCAGGCCGCTCGGTGACCCTTATCGAGAGCCGCACACTGGGTTGGGGTGGATCGGGGCGCAATAACGGGCAGGTTATCCCGACCCTTGCGGCCATGGAACCAGACGGGATGGTCAAACGCTATGGCGATCTGGCTGAGCCTTTTATTCATTTGGTGCGCGACAGCGCCGACTATCTGTTTGATCTTGTAACAAAGCACAACCTGCAATGCGATGCGGCCCAGACCGGCTGGTTTCAGCCCGCTCACAATCCGGATTACCTAAAGCTTTCGGAAGCGCGGATGATGGCATGGCAAAAACACGGCGCACCGGCTGAATTGCTTGATAAAGCCGCTTGCGATGCCTTGCTCGGCTCCACTCACTGGCATGGCGGAATGCTCAACCCAACTGGCGGGCATATCAACCCGCTCAAACTGGTGCACGAGCTGGCCCGGGTCTGCGCTGAAAATGACGTTGAGATCTTTGAGACAAACTCCGGCAACGCACATAGAGCGCAATGGCGATGCTTGGCGCGTTTCAACACCAAACGGTCAGTTGATAACGGATGCGGTGTTGCTTGCCACCAACGCTTATACAGGCCCATTGGCAGCGCCGGTCCAACGCTCTTTTGTGCCGGTAACGGCGTGGCAGGCCGCAACCAAACCGCTGAATGCAGCGCAACAGCAAAGCATTGTCCCCCACCGCCAGGCGGTTTCGGATACACGCGGTGACCTCTGGTATTTCCGCCCGACGGCTGACCACCGTCTGGTGACAGGTGCCGGTTTGCTGCTCAAAACCAATGCAGAACCACGCCTGAAGCGGCATTTGGCAAACCGCCTTGCAACTGCCTTCCCGCAGCTTGGCGAACCTGAGTTTACCCATGTCTGGAGCGGCTTTGTGGGTATCACGGCTGATTTCACCCCTCGTTTTCACAAACT